>Ga0209698_10001323_pt1 | contig 28538 bp, 25 predicted proteins | sample LitLauG_LLR_2012_FD_187203 | JGI IMG/M metagenome (GOLD analysis project Ga0209698, IMG submission 187203) | Freshwater sediment microbial communities from Pennsylvania, USA - Little Laurel Run_MetaG_LLR_2012 (SPAdes) (version 2) | ecosystem: Environmental > Aquatic > Freshwater > Creek >... | reverse complement strand
CATCAGGCACAAGCCCATCACAGGTACGATTCGAACGGAAAAGGCCCCGCCGGTGACGATGGCCGTTCCGTACAACAGGAGCCAAACACCTGGCAGCATAGCAAAAGCGCCCGCGTGATAAAGAGCCTGCAGGCCTTAATCGACAGCCTCCGCCACGGCCGGAATTGGCCACTGATTCTCAGGGTATAATGAATCCAGATGGTCTTTAGCTGCCCGCAGGAGCGGGCTGACGCAGTTTCGAACCCATCCCCAACGGACAACTCAATTCTGTCGCCTTTTCTTCTATTTGGAGGTCTCCAACACCCACTCAATGAAAGCTAGCGTTCGTATCAGCCGAGGCGTAGAAAACCTCTTTGGCACACGCGATGAAAACATCCGGTTACTGGAATCCGGCTTAAACATCCACACCCAACTGCTCGATAACAACCTGGAAATCGAAGGCGAAGCCAGCGACGTCTCCCGCGCGGAAAATATCCTGGAAGATTACAATACGCTGGTGCGCGAAGGCCACGTCTTCAACAACGGCGATCTCAACAGCTACCTGCGCGTGGTCACGCTCGACCGCGAAGTGTCGCTCCGCGCGCTCGTGCAGAGCGGACGGCAGCGGAGTTTCGGCAAGAAGATGCTGGCTCCCAAGTCGGTAAACCAGCGCCGCTATCTGGAAGCCATCGAGCGCAACGACATGGTGTTCGGCGTGGGTCCCGCCGGCACCGGCAAAACGTACCTCGCCGTGGCCATGGCGGTATCCGCGCTGATGGCCAAGCAGGTGGCGCGCATCATTCTCACGCGGCCGGCGGTCGAGGCGGGCGAGCGCCTGGGGTTCCTTCCCGGCACCCTGCAGGAAAAAGTCGATCCTTATCTGCGCCCGCTCTACGACGCGCTCTACGACATGTTGGAAAGCGACCGCGTAGAAAAACTGCTCGAGCGCAACGTGATTGAGGTGGCGCCGATCGCCTTCATGCGCGGCCGAACTCTGAACGACAGCTTCATCATTCTCGACGAAGCGCAGAACAGCACGCCCGAACAGATGAAGATGGTGCTCACGCGCCAGGGATTCAACTCCAAAATGGTGGTGAACGGAGACGTGACCCAGATCGACCTGCCCGGCCGCCGCAGCGGGCTGCTCGACGCTATCGAAGTGCTCAAGGGTGTGGAGGGCATCAGCTTCGTGCAGTTCGATGAGCGCGACGTGGTGCGCCATACGCTGGTGCAGCGCATCGTGCGAGCCTATGAGCGCTATAACGAGACCGTCGGGGCGGGACGGCAGCTCACGCTCAAGCTGGCCGAGCCAGCGCCGGAAAATGGCAATGGCGAGACCAAGCCGGCTCTTCCGGCGCCGGTGATCGATACCGCGCCGCAGGCCTGAGCGCCGCCATGTCGCCGGAAGGCAGTACCGTCACGTTCCGCCGCGTCCCGCAAACTGTGGAGCGGCGGGCCATCGAGCGGTTTGCGCACAAGCTGGAAATCGAACTCACTCAGGGGCGGGCCTTCGACTGTCTGATTACCACCGACGCGGAATTGCGCCGCCTGAACCGGCAGTTCTGTGGACGGGACGCCGCCACGGACGTGTTATCGTTCCCCGCCGCCGGCCCCTGGCCCGCGCCCAGAGGGCACCCGCCTGGCTCCCGGTTAGGCGATCTCGCCATCTCTTTACCCCGCGCGCAGACTCAGGCGCGTGAGTTCGGACACGATACCGAGCAGGAGATTCAGATCCTCATGCTGCATGGCGTCCTGCACTTACTGGGCATGGATCATGAAACCGATCACGGGCGCATGGCGCGCGCGGAGAAGCGCTGGCGCGCGCGCCTGGGCCTTCCCAATGGCCTCATCGAACGGGTGCAGCCATGACCGTGGCAATCCCATTAGCCACGCTGATCGCGATTCCTCTGCTCGCCATCGTGACGTTTGTGCAGGTTCTCTATCTGGAGAGCATGCGCCTACGCACGCGGGACCTGCCTTCCATCAAGTTCTTCAAGGAGACGCTCGAAGATAAGCTGGGCATGAAAACCGAGCAGGGCGCGGCATCGTTCTCTCTGATCAAGCACACTCTGCTGGTATTCATCGCACTGGGCTACTTCGCCTGGCTTACCGATGGGGTGCCGTGGGAATGGAGCCTTTTCTGGCAGGCCGGCCTGGAGGCCTGGCTCACCATGATGGCCGCGGCTTATGCCCTGCCGCAGTTGCTCTATCGCCGCACGACGGCCGAGTGGTTGTTGCCCCTGGTGCCCGCTCTCCGGGGGCTGGCATGGCTGGCACGGCCCTTGGAAGCCATGCTTTCGTTTTTCCAATCGCTGGTCGGCCTGGCCGACGATACCGCGGTAGCCGAGGAGGCTCCCACCCCGGCGGAAAACATCGACGCCTTGATTTCCGCGGGAACCGAAGAAGGCTTGATCGAAGAGGAGGACCGCGAGCTGATCCAATCCGTGGTCGAGTTCGGCGATAAGGTGGTGCGCGAGGTCATGACGCCGCGGCCGAACATCGTGGCCATTTCCGCCGATGCCTCGCTGGAACAGTTGCGCCAGATCGTCATCACGGAACAGTATTCGCGGATTCCCGCCTACGAACAGAACATCGATCAGATCGCCGGTTTCGTGCACGTGCGCGATATGTTCGAGCTCGAGGAAGAGGAGCGGGAGAAGCGCACGGCGCGCCAACTGCTCCGCCCCATCATGTTTGTGCCCGAAACCAAGCCGGTCAACGACCTGATGCGCCAGATGCAGCAGGAAAATACCCACATGGTGATCGTGGTGGACGAGTACGGCAACACGGCCGGCCTGGCGACCATGGAGGATTTGCTCGAAGTGATCATCGGCGAGATCCGGGACGAGCACGAGCCCGATAGCGACATTACCGAAGACGGCAAGGGAGGCTTTATCGTATCCGGGAATTTCGACTTGGACCGCGTGGCCGATCTGTTCGGCTCCTTCCATCGCGAGGAGGACATCGAGTCCACTACCGTGGGAGGACTGTTGACCGAATGGCTCGGCCGCGTGCCGGCGGCCGGTGAATTGGTGGATCGCGACGGCATCCGCCTCGAAGTGATGGCCAGCGATGAGCTGCGCGTCGGCCAGGTGCGAATCAGCAAGTCACAGGCCGTGGCCCATGAATAAGGACTTCCGGTCGGGATACGTGTCTCTTTTGGGCCGTCCCAACGCGGGCAAGTCCACTCTGCTGAATGCGCTGGTCGGGCAGAAGGTGGCGATTGTAGCGGATAAGCCACAGACCACCCGCACCTCGATCCAGGGAGTGCTTACTCTGCCGCAGGCTCAAATCATCTTCCTCGATACACCCGGCATCCACCGGGCCGACACGCCGCTGAACAAGCGCATGATGGACGTGGTGCACGGCGCCCTGGAAGAACGCGACCTGCTGCTCTTCCTGGCGGACGCCAGCCGGGCCTTGACCCAGGAGGACCGCCGCGCGGTGGATGTGCTGCGGAAGACCGGCGCCCCGGCGGTGCTGGTGATCACTAAGATCGACCTGGTGAAGGAGAAGGCCCTGCTGCTGCCGGTCATCGAGCAGTACAAAAGCATTTTCGAGTTCGCCGACTACGTTCCGGTGTCCGCCGCCAAGGGCGACGGCCTGGAAGAATTGTGCAAGGTGATTCTGAAGCGGCTGCCCGAAGGCCCCGCTTACTTTCCCGAAGACTATGTCACCGACCAGCCCGAGCGCTTCCTGGCGGCCGAACTCATTCGCGAAACAGTGCTCCAGGCCACGCGGCAGGAGGTTCCCCACGCGGTCGCCGTCATGGTCGACAAGTGGGAAGAGACCCCGCGGATTACGCGCATTTTCGCCACCATCCGCGTGGAACGCCCCGGGCAAAAGGCCATCCTCATCGGAGCCAAAGGCGCCATGCTGAAGAAAATAGGCACACTCGCGCGGCAGGAAATGGAACGGATTTTCGGCGTGAAGATTTATCTCGATCTGCACGTGCGCGTGCAGCCCGGATGGCGCGAGAAGACCGCCTTTCTGAACACCCTGGACTGGCGTACAATGGCCGGGGAAGATGAAATCTAAACTTTGCGCGGCACTGCTGATTTTCTTCGTGCTGGCCGGCATCTGCCTGGCCAAGCCCGCACCGTTAACCGACGATATGATTACCGACCAGGTCCGCATCAAGCTGGCGAACGACTACGTGGTGAAGGGCGGCGCTCTGCAGGTGGACGTCAAGCAGGGCGTCGTGACCCTGGGTGGCGCCGTTGAGGAGACAAAACAGAAAGAGCGCGCCGAGAAGTTGACCAAAAAGGTGAGGGGCGTCAAGCAGGTGATCAATAACATCACCCTTCGCAAATGAACCGGCTGTTTCTCTTGAGCGCCTGGTGCCTGGCGGCACTCGCGCAGGATTTCTCCAAGACCAACATCGGCAAACTCGGGGCCGGTTATCGCTTTACCGAGGGGGCCGCCTGGTCCAAAGACGGTTACTTGATCTTCAGCGACACACCTAACGATCAGCTCCTGAAGTGGGTTCCTGGACGCGCTGCGGAGGTCTTTCGGGAAAAGGCAAACGGGCCCAGCGGCAATACGTTTGATGCGCAGGGCCGGCTGTACACCTGTGAAACCCGCGCCCGCCGCGTGACTCGCACCGACAAAACTGGCAAAGTGGAAGTGCTGGCCGAGCGCTGGGAGGGCAAGCGCCTGAACGCGCCGGCCGGCATCGCGGTGAGCAGGAGCGGGCATGTCTACTTCACCGACCCCGCCTTCGGCTATCAATCGGATCATCGCGAACTGGATTTTTACGGCGTCTATCACATCCCGTTGAAAGGGTCCATGCAACTGGTCGCCAAGCCGGCGGGGCGGCCGCACGGCATCGCCCTATCCCCCAACGGACGCGTCCTCTACGTCACCAACGCGGACGAGCATAACGTCCGCGCCTACGATCTGGATAAGAACGGCGAGGCTTCCGGGGAGCGCGTGCTGGTTTCGGGCATCGCCGGCGTGCCGGGCGGCATGACCGTAGATGAGCAGGGCAACTTGTTCGTAGCGGCTAAGGGCATCATTGTCTACAGTCCGGACGGCCGGCTCCTCCACACCATCGAGCTGCACGACCCGCCCTCCGGCTGCGCCTTCGGCGAGGCCGATCTAAAATCGCTGTTTGTGACAGCGCGCGGGTCCGTGTATCGCCTCCGCCCGGGAGAGAAGTGAAGGATCAACGCCGCTACCCCAAACATCCCCTGCTGGGCGTGGGCGCGCTCATCTTTGAGGGGGGCCGCATCCTGATGGCACAGCGCGGCAAGCAGCCGCTGATGGGTCTGTGGTCGATTCCAGGTGGGCTGGTGGAAACCGGCGAGACCCTGGATGCCGCCATCCGGCGCGAGGTGCGCGAGGAGACCGGGCTGGAAGTGCGGCCGCTCGGCGTGCTCGAGATCTTCGAGCGTATCATGCGAGACGGCGATGGCGCGGCGGAATATCATTACGTGCTGATCGATTCTATTTGCCGGGTATCGGGCGGTGCGCTTTGTGCCGGCGACGATGCCTGCCGCGTGGAATGGGTGAGCCGGCGAGACTTGAAAAACCTGGAAATTACCGAAGGCACGCTGGCCGTGATTGAAAAGGGCTTTCGCCAGCGGAGAAGATATAAATAGGCCAGGGATGCACACAGAGGCACACGGATTAAGAAATGGATATTCGTGTCCATCCGTGGCTCAAACAGTTTTGCTTTGAAAACCAGCGCAGAGGTCCTCGAATACGAACCGCTACGGCAGTTGCTGGGCCGCTACATGGCCAGCCCGCTCGGCCGGCGTGAACTGGCCAAAGTCCAGCCGCATGCCGATCTCGAAAGGCTGACGGACGACCTGGCAGAGGCCGGGGAGGCCATCGGGTATCTGCGGCTCGCCTCGCGCCCGCAGCCGGCGGCGCGCGGAGCGGCGATCCGCGTGGACTTCAACGGCCTGCCCGATCTCGAAGCTGCCGTAAACAAGCTGCGGATCGAAGGAGCGAGTCTCGAACCCAAGGAGATCTTCGATGTTTTCCTGCTGCTGGACCGGGCCGCCGATGCGAAATCGGTGCTCACCGCGGCCGCCGAGCGCTTCCCGCGACTGGGCCACCGCGCGCAAACCATCGGCGATTTTCGCGCCCTGCTGAAGGATCTGGAAGGCAAGATCCTTCCCGATGGTACTGTCTCCGATCATGCCAGTGTCGCGCTCGCACGCCTAAGGCGCGATATCGAGCGCCAGAAGAAGGCCATCCAGGAATCACTCGAACGGTTCCTGCGCTCCCACCGCGAAGAGGGTATCCTCCAGGAGGAGTTCGTCACCATTCGCAATGAGCGGTTCGTGGTGCCGGTGATTGCCGGACAGAGGCGCAAGCTGGATGGCGTCATCCACGGCGCCAGCTCGAGCGGACACACGCTCTTTATCGAGCCGCTCGAGACCATCGATCTCAATAACGAGCTCGTGCGCCTCACCGAAGAAGAGATGCGCGAGGTGCACCGCATCCTGCTGGAGATGACGGACCGCTTGCGCGGCTACAGCGATTCCATCCGGCAGACGCTCGACACCATGGCCGAGCTGGAGCTGATCTTTGCCAAGGCGCGCTTCGCGGTGGAGTTCGACTGCGTGATCCCCCGTTTCGGCGCGCGGCTCTCGCTGAAAGAGGCGCGGCACCCGCTCCTCGAGGACGTGCTGCGCCGCCGCCGGAAGACCGCCGTACCCATCAGCCTCGAGCTGACCAGGGACCAGCGCACGCTGCTGATCAGCGGCCCCAATACCGGCGGGAAGACGGTGACGCTGAAGACCGTCGGTCTGCTCAGCCTGATGGCGCAATCGGGACTGCCGGTGCCTGCGGCGGACGCGGAATTTCCGCTCTTCGAGCAGGTGCTGGCGGATATCGGCGACTACCAGTCGATCCAGGAGAACCTCAGCACGTTTTCCGCGCACGTTTCGAATATTCGCGAGATGGCGCTGGATGTGACACCCGACTCGCTAGTGCTGCTGGACGAACTGGGAGCGGCTACCGACCCGGAAGAGGGCGGCGCGCTGGGCGTAGCCATTGTCGAGCACTTCCGTGCCGCCGGCGCCTGTACGCTGGTCTCGACACACCTGATGGCGCTCAAGATTTACGGCGCGGGAAGGGGCGGCGTGGTCAACGGCTCCATGGGATTCGACGAAACCACGCTGGAACCTACCTTTCAACTGCGGCTGGGGCTGCCCGGAAAATCCGCCGGGTTGGAAATCGCGACGCGCCTTGGAATGCCCGAAGACATCATGCGGCGCGCGCGCCACTCGTTGAGCGATCGCGAGCGCGACGTCACCCAGTTCTTAGGTGAGCTGCAACGGCGCATTGAAGCCACCCAGGCCCTGGAGCAGGCTTTGCGCGAGAAGATCGCCGCCGCGGAAAAACGCGAGAAGGACGTGGCGCGCGAATGGGAGCAGCGCGAAACCGCCAAGCTGAAAGAACTCGAGCGCCGTACGGATCAGGCGCTGGCGCGCTTTGAGGAGCAGGCGCAGGAAGCCATCGGCAGAATTACGCAGAGCGCCGATCAGCGCAAGGCGGCCCAGGAGGCGCAGCGCCGCGTCTCCAAAACCAAGCGCGAGCTGCGCGAAGATTTCCAGACGACGGTGCTCTCCACCCAGGAGGATTCGCGCCAGGGCGACCTCCGGCCCCTGCGCGTCGAAGAGGGCATGCGCGTGCGCCTGCGCGACGTGCGCGATCCGGCCCGCGTGCGCCGCAAGCTCGGCAACGACCGCTTCGAGGTCGAGGCCGGCTTCCTGAAGATGCTGGTCTCCGTCGACGACGTGATTGAAGTGCTTCCCGAAGCGGCCACGCCCGCCAGCAAGCTTCCCAAGGGCGTGAGCTACCGGCCCGCGCTGGAATTCTCGCCGCTCCACCAGGAGATCAACGTGATCGGCCAGCACGCCGAGGAAGCCCGCGAAGCGGTGGATGAATTTCTCGATCGCGCGGTGATGGCCACTGCCAGCCGCGTACGCATCGTGCATGGCCACGGCATGGGTATACTGCGGAAGACGATCCAGGACCTCCTGAGCCGCCATCCGCACGTGGCGAAGTTCTATCCCGCCCCCCAACAGGAAGGCGGAACCGGCGCCACGATCGTCGAACTCAAGGAATAGCGGATGCGCCTGAAAATCGTGCAGGCCGGCGACAGCGTACTGCGTCAGGGGGCGCTCCCGCTTTCCCCCGAGCAGATCCGCAGCGACGAAATCCAGCAGCTCATCGAGTGGATGCGAGAGACCATGCGGGATGCGCCGGGTGTGGGGTTGGCCGCGCCCCAGGTTGGGCTCTCCCTACAACTCGCCGTCATCGAAGACCCGGGCGATCTGCAAAAAGCGATTGCCCCGGAGCGGCTCGCGGAGCGCGGCCGGCGGCCGGTCCCGTTTCACGTCGTTGTCAATCCGTCGCTGGCGCTCGACGGCGAGCCCGTGGAATTCTTCGAAGGCTGCCTCAGCGTGGCCGGGTTCAGCGCTCTGGTGCCGCGCGCCTTGCGGGCTCGTGTGGAATGTCTCAACGAAGCCGGTGATCCGGTGACGATCTACGCCGAAGGCTGGTACGCGCGCATTTTGCAGCACGAGATAGACCACCTGCGCGGCACGCTCTATCTCGACCGGATGCACAGCCGCTCCTTCATGACAGTGGACCATCTCACGCGGCATTGGAACGATCTGCCGATTGCCGAGGTGAAGCAGCGGTTGGCCGTAGGCTTGCCCACTTAGCGCGAGGGCTATAATTCCCGTGACGTTCGGCCAGGCGGTGGAAGGGCTGGTCGCGAACCGGCCCGGGTGAGCCGGCAGCCTGCGAGGTCAGGACTTGGCGTAATCGCGAAGGAATTGAACGAACAAGGCGCTCACCAGTTCCGGCTGCTCCTGCTGGACCCAGTGTCCGGCGCCATCAAGCAGATGGAATCCGGCCATATGCGTGCAGGCGGTCTTGCGCATCTTGTCGACCGCACCCGGCGTTTGATAGACGCCCCAATCGCTTTTCCCCGCGATGTACTGAGAGGGCACGTCTATGGTGCGGCCTGAAAAGGTGTGCATTTCGGCGATACTTCGGGGATCGGAGCCCCGCCGCACTCGATAGCCCTGCAGTGCGCCGGTGAAACCAGTCCTGCCGTACTCGGTTGCGTACACATCGACTTCGGCTTCGGTCAGCCATTTACAATTGGCGATGTAACCCGCCGGTGGCATGAACGGCGCAACGCTCGCTGCCATGCCCTTGTCCTTCTCCATCACGTAATAGGTCGGAATCTGCGCCATCTCCTCGGCGATGCGCGCCTTTAGCGGATGGGGGTTGTTCCCTTTATAGTCGGCGCTCTTGTAGAAGTAATAAGCGCGGAAGAAGGCGTGCAGGCCTTGCGGCGCATGCAGCATGTCGTCGTTGGCGGCGCGGGTGCGCTGATAGTTCTGATAGTATTTTCGCGGCGGGTTAAGCTTCGCGAGTTCGGCATCCAGCTGGTCGTCCGTAACCGCCGGGCGCGGCAGGGGCGCGCCGTTCGCTGTGTCGAAGGGCAACGATGGCGGGCCTTCAAATGGCGAGCTCATGATCGTGATCGAACGGAAAATATCGGGCCGGATGAGCGCGGACCACGAGGCGACCGGCGCGCCGGCGTCGTGGCCGACCACCATCGCTACCGATCGGTACCCAAGCGCGTAGACGAGCCCGATCGCGTCCCGTGTCATGTTGAGAATGCGAAACGGATCCGGATCGGCGTCGTAGGAATCGTCCCAGCCGATGGTGCGGCCGTAGCCGCGCTGATCGGGGGCGATCACGTGATAGCCGGCGGCCGCCAGAGCCGGCATTACCTTGCGCCAGCTATAGGCGAGTTCCGGGAAGCCATGCAGGAGCAGGACAGCGGGCCGGCCCGGCGTTTCGTAACCTGCCTCCAAAATATGCACGGTCATGCCGTTCACGTTAGCAATTTGGCGCGAACGAATGCCGGCTGGGAGCGTGCCGTTACCGTAAGGCGAAAGTTTCGAAAAATCGGTCTCCACGATGGCGGCCTGTGCCCGCGCGGCCGCCAATCCGCCGAACCCCGCGGCCACTTCCAAGAAAGCGCGCCGCGAGACACCGGTGATCGTCTCGATACTTGCCTGTTCTGCCATGGCACACTCCGCGGTCAAGGATGTGTCATTAGAATCGCGAAGAGCGTGGTCGGTGTCAAGGGCGGACGGAAAGGTTCAGCGCCGAGGCGGAGGAACAGGGACTCCCCGTAAGCATCAGACGTTGATTGGCGAAGAACCAATAGGCGCGCATAGCACGCGCCCCTCTTGCCAACGCGAAAAGGGAGTGATTCCCTGAACCGGGCGAGGAACCGCATCGCTCAACTATGCCAGAGCGGCAACATCAAGGTGTCATCGGCGGCTCGGAGCAAACGGCGCGAATTGGAATTCGCGCAGGAGGAGGGAAGCTCGTTGAAGGAACTAACGGCTTCGCCAGCTTGATTTTTCTGGAGCGAACGAGCCGCGGGCAAATCAACTTTGTCGATGCAAATCCTTACGTCCTGCAGACCGTTTTCAATGGGGTGGACCCCCAAGACCGGCCGGATCGAATATAATCCGGAACACAGGCCGGTGTCGGAAAGAAAGTGGACTCTGTACAATGTAGCTTGACGGCAAGAACTGGCAATTTGCGGCGTACAGTCAGCCAGCCTGGCCGGACCAGGAAGGCCCGCCGCGTGGGGGCTAGCGGCCTACGGTCCGGAGGGCGCACAACACGTCCTGGAAATGCTACAAACGGAATTGGCGCGCGATATGGCGCATACCGGCAAACCGACGCTCAAGGATATCGATCGCACTGTGGTCAAGCTACATGATGTGTAGAGATACAATGCGGATGGAACTGTGTCCGGAACTGTTATTTAATGCGAAACGAGAAAAGGAGTAGAACATGAATCGGCGATTTGCACGCTTGGCGCTCTCCGGAGCAATTGGATTGGGACTGTTTGTGTTACAGGCTCAACAGCCTGGAAATTCGAGGCCGGCAGGGCAGGCACCCCCCACGGCCGATCCCTATGCCAACAATCCAGATGCAGGGCTGTTGAAGTTCCCACTGGCTGCACCTGCGGGTAAGGATTCCGGCGCAATCACCAAGGCACCGGCGGCGGCGGTTAATCAGGGCATCCTCGACGAAAAGACCTGGAAGTACGGTCACGGCTTCGATGCGCCCCCGAATGCAAAGATGATCTGGAATCCCGTGAAGATCAAGATGATGAAGGGCGAGAAGGTGACAGGCGGAACCGTGTTCGCGTCCTCCGATCCATCCACCTACTGCGCCATGGCGAATGCCGGATATGACTTTATCTGGACGGAGATGCAGCACGACTCCCGCGACTGGGAGAACGTGGCCAAAATGTGGCAGGCGTGTCCGCACGCGAGGGCGGTGCCGGGAGTTCGTGTCGCTTATGCCGATGAGCGCGAGATTCAGCATGCCATGGACGCAGGCGCGCTCGTGATCGTAATCCCCACCGTAAGAACCGTCGAGGAAGGCAAGGCCGGAAGAGACTGGACCTATTTCCCCCCACTGGGGAAGCGCAGCCAGGGCGGCGGGCCCGCGTTCTCGCCGGAATTCTGGGGCAACGTTCCGGGCGGCTATCGCAACACGATCAATGACAACGTGGTTCTGATCGAGATGATCGAGACGATCGGCGGCGCGGCGCAGGCTCGCGAGATCGCGGCGATCCCCGGCGTGGACGCGGTATTTGCGGCCAGCGGGGATCTCGGCAATTTTTCAGGCTACAAACAGGGCGATCCCGATTACGAGCGGCTGATCAACGTTGTGCACGATGCCGCTCTCGCGGCCGGGAAGCGGCTTTGCGGCCCCTTCGCCTGGCGCGATCGCCCCGATTTCACCTGCTTCCAGAACGGCAGCGAGACAGCGGCAATTGCCCGGGGCGTGGCCACGGAGCTTGGAGATCTGAAAGACACGCAGGAGAAACCTGAAGTCGGCCCCTACGCTTCTAAAAAGTAATTTTCATCGCTAACGAGCGCCCAATATTTACGAAGAGATCGTAAAATATGAGTGTCTAAAGACGAAAGCTTGGTGCGATTGTCACGGCGATGTTCGTTAGCTGAGTCGCTAGACCGCCACGAACACCGTCCGTACGACCACGGCCGGCCATTCAGGTTCGTGCCGAGGCATTCAACCTGTTGAACCACGTAAGCCCGGGGAACGCGACGGTTTCCGAGCGTTCCGGGACAATGGCAGGCCCGGTCACCGCTCGAGCGACAGGTGGCGGAAGCAGCCGGCAGACTGGACACCGGTCCTGGCCAACAGTCAGTTTTCGCGGCCAATCCCCGAGTAGAAGCGGGACGGGCGCGCGAGGCACTATGCTGAAGATAGCGTGCTGGAAAAGCTTCTCACCGAACAAGCCAACCCGGCGTCGGCGTCGATCGATACTCTCCCCGCCGTCGAGGCCTTGCGGATCATTAACGCCCAGGACCGTACGGTAGCCGAGGCCGTCGAACGCGAGATTCCCAACATCGCCCGGGCCGTGGATGCCATCGTGGCCGCCTTCCAGAACGGCGGGCGGCTGTTTTATATCGGGGCCGGGACCAGCGGCCGCCTGGGCGTGCTCGACGCCGCCGAGTGCCCGCCCACCTTCAATGTTTCCCCGGAGACCGTTCAGGGAATCATTGCCGGGGGGGAGCCGGCAATGAGCCGCGCCACCGAAGCGACGGAAGACGATCCCGCCGCCGGTGTTCGCGATCTTCTGACCCGCGGATTCACGCGGGCCGACGTTCTGGTAGGAATCACGGCTAGCGGCCGCACGCCCTATGTACTCGGTGCGGTCGCGGGAGCGCGGCGCCTGGAGGCGGTTACGGTAGGCATCAGTTGTACTCCCGGCTCCGAGCTGGCGCACGCCGTGGACATTGCCATCACCCCTCTCACGGGCCCTGAGGTGGTGGCCGGCTCGACGCGCATGAAGGCCGGAACCGCGCAAAAACTGGTCCTCAACATGCTCACCACCACAGCGTTCATTCGCCTGGGTTACGTTTACCGCAACCTGATGGTGAACGTGCAACCAACGAACGCCAAGCTGCTGGATCGCGCCTGCCGCATCGTGGCCCAAGCGGCCGGCGTTTCCGACGAGCGCGCCCGGGAGTTGGTGGCGCGGGCTGGAAATCAGGCGCCCGTGGCCATCCTCATCGCCAAGACCGGAGTTGGCCGGGAGGAAGCGGAACGCCGCCTGGCTGCGGCTGGCGGTAATATTGCGAAGGCTTTAGATGGATAAATTCGTCATCACGGGGGGCGCAGCCCTGCGGGGAGAGATCCCCACCAACGGCTCCAAGAATGCTGCGTTGCCGGCCTTGGCCGCGGCCCTGCTTACCGCAGAGCCAGTCACTCTCAAACGCATTCCGCGGGTGCGTGACATCCGCACCATGCAGCGCCTGTTGGTGGATATCGGTTCCCAAGCCGAAGTGGAAGGCGAAACCGTGTGCCTCCACACGCCCCAGATCGTCTGCCCCGAAGCTCCCTACGAGCTGGTGAAAACGATGCGGGCTTCCAGCCTGGTGTTGGGTCCGCTGGTCGCCCGCTGCGGCCGCGCGCGGGTTTCCCTCCCGGGCGGCTGCGCCATTGGCGGAAGGCCCATTAACCTGCACATCCTGGGCCTGGAGCAGTTGGGCGCCCGTATCCACCAATCCCACGGCTACATCGAAGCCGAAGCCCGCGACGGCTTGCGCGGTGCGGTCGTTCATTTCGACCGGATCACCGTGACCGGTACGGAAGACCTCATGATGGCGGCCGTGCTGGCCAAGGGCGAAACCATTTTGCGGAACGCGGCCCGCGAGCCCGAGGTGGTGGACGTCGCGGATTTGCTCACCAAAATGGGGGCTCAGATCGAAGGCGCGGGAACTTCCACGATCCGCATCCAGGGCGTGGAGAAGATGGGCGGCGCCGAGCACACCATCATCCCCGATCGCATCGAAGCCGGAACCTTTCTCATCGCCGGTGCGATCACCGGCGGCGATCTCGCCATCACGGGCTGCAACGCAGGGCACCTGGACGCGCTCGTGTCAAAGCTGCAACAGGCCGGGGTGGATGTGACACAGCCCGACGGCGGCACATTGCGAGTGCTGGGAGGCGGCAAGCTCCGCTCCGTGGATGTGACCACCGAAGAATATCCCGGATTTGCCACGGACTTGCAGGCCCAATACATGGCCCTCATGACCCAGGCCGAAGGGATCGCGATGATTACCGAGACCATCTTCGAAAACCGCTTCATGCACGCGCAGGAGCTGGCCCGCATGGGCGCCAACATCCGCATCGACGGCAAGCAGGCGATCGTAGCCGGCCCCCACGAACTGACGGGCGCCGGGGTCATCGCCTCGGATCTGCGCGCCAGCGCTTCCCTGGTGCTGGCGGCCCTGGTGGCACGCGGCGAAACCGTGATCGACCGGGTTTACCACATCGACCGAGGCTATGAGAGAATCGAAGCGAAACTGGCCCGGGTCGGAGCAAAGATCCGGCGCGTGGAGTAGGTCCGATGGCCCACAATCCGGGATTCCTCGATCTGGTGAATGACGCGAAGTCGCGCGTGAAGCAAATCGATATGGCCGGCTACCAGAAGATCATCGCGAACGGGGAGCCGCACGTTCTGGTGGACACGCGCGAAGAAAGTGAGTGGACGGCAGGCCATGTGAAGGGCGCTGTACACCTGAGCAAGGGCATCATCGAGCGCGATATCGAGACCAGAGTGCCCGACAAGGCCACGATGGTGGTGTTGTATTGCGGCGGCGGATTTCGTTCGGCGCTGGTGGCCGACAATCTGCAGAAGATGGGCTACGCCAACGCCATCTCGCTCGATGGCGGATGGCGCGCGTTGAAGGATGCGGGGCTACCGCTCGAAGACGCATAGTAACAATTCCCCGTCGCTTTTTCGGTGGCGCTTCCCGGTTGCCCAACGCTACACTTTCTGCATGCAGCTCTTACCCTCCGCGGACGAAATGCAGCGAGCCTTTCTCGCATCGGATGCGGCTTATGATGGCCTTTTTTTCACCGCCGTCCGCACCACCGGCATTTTTTGTCTACCCTCGTGTTCGGCCAAAAAGCCGCGCTCGGAAAATATCGAATTCTTTGGAACGGTAAAGGACGCTCTCTTTGCCGGCTACCGGCCGTGCAAACGGTGCCGCCCCACCGAGTCCTCCGCTCCCGATTGGGCTCGCGATTTGCTCGGGCGGATCGCCGCCGATCCCGCCACGCGGGTCGCCGATGCCGATCTCCGCGACCTCGGCCTGGAACCCGCTCGTGTGCGCCGCTTCTTCCTCCGCCAGTACGGCATGACCTTTCAGGCGTACCGCCGCGCCCTGCGTCTGGGAGGGGCTTTCGAGCGAATCAAAAAAGGCAGCCCTCTCGACGATACGGTTTTCGATTCCGGCTTCGACTCCCACAGCGGCTTCCGGACCGCCTTCGAGCACCTGTTCGGTAAGGCTCCCGGCCGTATGCGCGATGCCGACGGAATCCGCGTGTCCTGGGTGGATACACCGATTGGTCCGATGATCGCCGGGGCCACGGACCAGGGAGTCTGCCTGCTCGAATTCACCGAGCGCCGGATGCTCGAGGCCCAGTTCGCCACCGTCTCCCGCCGCTTCCACCTCCCCATTTTCCCCGGAGAGAGCGGCCCCCTTCAGCAGTTGCGCGCCGAACTCGCTGCTTACTTTTCCGGAACCCGGCGCGTCTTCACCGTCCCGTTGGTGTACCCCGGCACTCTGTTCGAGGAGCAGGTTTGGGCGGAACTGCTCCGCATCCCTTACGGCGAGACGCGATCGTACGAAGATCTGGCGCGTACCGTCGGCCGGCCCGCCGCCTCTCGCGCCGTCGGCCGCGCGAATGGCATGAATCGAATTGCGATTGCGATCCCCTGTCATCGTGTGGTGAACAAGGATGGAAACCTGTGCGGTTATGGCGGCGGCCTGTGGAGGAAGCGCATTCTGCTGGAGCTGGAGCGAGCCGGCACTCCGGCTCATTCCGATTCACTTTTGGGCAGGGGTTAGACGCTCCTCCACAACCTTCACTAACTCCCGGCTGCGAATCGGTTTGGTGATGTAGCCGTCCATGCCGGAAGCCAGGCACCGCTCCCGATCGCCGGTCATGGCATGTGCCGTCATCGCAATGATGGGAATGTGCCGCCCGGTGCCTAGTTCCTTTTGGCGTATCACAGCGGCTGCCTCCAGGCCATCCATCTCGGGCATTTGCACGTCCATCAAGACTAAATCAAAGGCTTGGAGCTCCAGTGCGCCGATCGCCTCTTTGCCGTTGCCGGCGATCACGACGCTGTGGCCCGCCTTCTCCAGAATCCGGAGCGCCACGCGCTGGTTGACGGGGTTGTCCTCGGCCAAAAGGATTTGCAAAGCCGTGCCTCGGCTTTCACGGGGAGGAAGGTTTACGATCGGGGCCTGCGGTGCGATCCGGTGACCGTGCTGCGCCAGGGCCGCCGCTAAGGCCTGGCGCAGTTCCTCCCGCCGTACCGGCTTCCTAAGATACGCCGCGATTCCCAAGCTCCGGCACCGCGCTGCGTCCCCCCGTTCCTCCCAGGACGAGAGCAGCAGGATTGCCGTATTAGCCAGAGGGGCAGACTCTTTGATCCGCTGGGCCAGGGAAAAGCCGTCCATCTCCGGCATCTGAACGTCGGTCAAGACTACCGGGAAGGAGGTGCCGCGCTCAAGCGCCGCCGCCATCAGGGACAAGGCTTCCGGCCCGCTGCCCGTTGCAGTGGGAAGCATCTGCCACTGCCCGAGCAACTCCGTCAGAACCTGCCGGCTCGTGGCGTTATCATCGACCAACAGCACCTTCGTGCCGGCCAGAGAAATGTGATTCTCGCGGTGGCGTTGGTCTCCTCCAGCCGCCACGCCAAAGCCGGCGGTGAAGTGGAAGCAGCTCCCTTTGCCTAGCTCGCTCTCCACCCAGAGGTTGCCTTGCATGGCCTGGACCAGACGCAGGGAAACCGTAAGCCCCAGACCGGTCCCTCCGTACTTTCGCGTCATGGAACCATCGGCCTGCGAGAACGGCTCGAAGACGATTGTCTGCTTTTCCGGCGAAATACCGATTCCGGTATCCCGCACGATGAAGTGTAACTGGAGCCGTTCCGCGTCCCGTGCCACCAGCGCGACCACGAGCACGACCTCCCCGACCTCGGTGAATTTGATGGCGTTGCCCACCAGATTGGTGATGACCTGACAGACTCGCGTGCGGTCACCCACCACGTAATCGGGAACGTCCGGCTTCACCTCGCAGGTCAGCTCCAACCGTTTCTCATGCGCCCGCACGGCGAGCAATCTCATGGCTTCCTCGACGGCTTCACAGAGATTGAACGGGATCGGATCCAAGTCGAGCTTTCCCGCCTCGATTTTCGAGAAATCGAGGATGTCGTTAATCACGGTGAGCAGCAGATCCGCCGATGATTTGACGGTATTCAACTGGTCGCGCTGCTCGGGCGTAAGTTCGCCGTCCAGCACGAGCTCGGTCATTCCCATAACACCGTTCATGGGAGTGCGGATCTCGTGGCTCATGTTGGCCAGGAATTCGCTCTTGGCGCGGTTGGCCGCCTCGGCCCGGTCCTTAGCAACCAGCAAGTCCGAGTTGCTGCGCAGCAGCTCGGCTGTGCGCGCGGCAACTTCCGACTCCAACCGGTCGCGATGACTCAGGAGCTCCTCGTCGCGACACTCAATCTCGGTCAGCATCTCGTTGAAGGTGTCGGTAAGCTGGCCCAGCTCGTCTTCTCCAAGCTTCCGGGCGCGCGTGGCATAGTCCTTTCGTTGGGAGATGGTTTTCGCCGTTTCGGCGAGGTGTGTGATCGGTTCGGTGATAATTCGGCCGAGCGAGGAAGAGAGGATGAAGACCGCTACCGAGGCGACCAGCCCGATGAGCAACAAAACGCCAACCAGCCGGCGAAGCCGCGCATCGGCCTCCCCGAGGTCTGACTCGACATAAATCGATCCAATGGTTTGATTTTTCAAAACAATGCTTTTGATCAGTTTGAGCCGGTGATTCTCGAATCGGCTGCTGTCGGGCGCCAGAGCGGTAGCCGATGCTTCGTACGGTCTGCCTCCCCGATGGTAAGCGGCGAAGAGCTTTCCGTCGGCCGAATAGAGGACCGCAGTGACGATGGATCCTTTTGCCCTAAGCCCTGAGAGGAGCTCGCCGGCCGACGGCCGATCGCCGAAGCTGAGCGCTGCCGTGCTGTTGGATCCGACTATTTCCGCCAGGATGCCCAGGTCGGTGCGCATCAAACTCCGAAATGTCAACTGGTCATAGATCCCGACCGCTGTGCAAACCAGCACCAAGGCAGTTCCCGCGGTTGCCAGGATGATCAGTTGGAGTTTCTGCCGGATGGTGAGATTGCGGTAAGGGACTGACCGGTTCATCGCGCTCCCTCACTGCACTTGACGATCTGCGCCAGGCTCAGGAGCTTGGAGCTGATCCGAATATTCTTCTCTTTCGCAACGTCGAGATTGATTTCCAAGCGGACCATTCCTTCTTCGAGCTTGAAGTTGACCACGCCGCCTTGGGAAGCAAACCCCTCCGTGTCGCCGACCGTCAGTACGCCAATCAATTTGAGATCACGCAGGATGGATGGGAAGCGCTTCTGCTCGGAGGAGCTGACAAAAACGATCTGGCAATGGCTGGCGTTCTGGGAGTCGGGAATCGGCAGCACGGCGAGCGTCCGTCCGCCCAAATTCTTCCCTTCCACCGTGTCGGTAAGCGCGCTGCCGAAAGGATTGCGCCCCAGAACACAAATGACCATCGGGGACGTGGGGCTACGAAACGACTGTGATGGCCATTCCACAAATTTAGCCAGGTTGTACAAGAAGGCGGCTTTCAACTGGTACTCACCGACCTGCTGTTGCGCGCCAGCCAGGAGAGCCACATTAAGCATCGCGACGAATTGAACGGTCCTCAAAACCGCCATGTAATTTTCCCGAATACACTGCGCTCGACCTGCGTGCGGCCTACCCATTCATCCCCATGCTCGAGGTGCCGTGGAGTGAGAAGGTTCTGTCCCACTACGCTGAATTCGGCTGACTCACCCAGGCGCCACCCCAATCGGGTATCCAGCCTTCGGTAGCTCGGAACCGTCGCCAAATGGGCCACACACATCAGGCTGGTATCCCATTCCAGGCGGCGTGTTAGATTGACCAGGGAGCGGATTTGAAATTGGTACTTCGGAGCGTTCCCCTCGTTGGCAACAATGCTGCCACGGCTGTCGGGATTGGAAATGACATTCATATGCAATAGGGAGAGTCCGGATCGAATTTTCCAGCGATCCGTGACGTTCCAGTTGGCATCGATCTCAGCCCCATAATTGTGCGCATGGGCCTTGTAGTCGAACATCAGGGGAATCACCACATGGGGCGGCGGCGGGCTCATGGTGAAGATCGGATCCTGGGGCTCCAGCGTCATCAGATGACGGTAAGAGCTCCAGAAGGCCACCGCATCCAGAGACAATCCCTTGCGGATCTGCATACGGTAGCCCAGTTCGAAATCACGGACCTCTTCGGTCTTGGGATGAAGTTGTCCCACCAATTCGGTGATTCCAAAACCACCCTGGCTCACGGGGACCACGGCGAACGGCATCGACAGCCCGTAGTCTTTGCGGGAGGGTTGCCGGATGGCCCGGGCGACCGAAGCCCAAAGGGTTTGCCGCTTCGTCGGCTCCCACACAAGCTGCGCGCCGGGTTCGTATTCGAACCCGGTGTACGCATTGTGCTCGAACTTGGATCCGAGTATGAACGAGAGGGAATTGGTGATGGTGATTTCGTCCTGTACGAAAGTACTGAACAGGTTGTCCCGGCGGTGGGGCGGCAGAATAGTAACGGAGTATCCGGGCGTAAAGTGGTCGCTCGTCATACGGTAGCCGAGGCCCCACACCACATCGTGCCGCGATCCGATGGCAACATGATGCTGGAAGTCCAGATCGACCGTATTGCGGGTTTCGTTTAATCCCTCGACCCGCCTGGAGTAATAGTCGTCGTACATCTGCAACGACAGGTTGGAGCCATTAGCAAGCGTGTGGCTCCAACGGCCCAGGATATTGCCGCCATTGAACTCGATTCGGTCGTTTACGTCCGCCTGCAGGGGTAAGGCATTTGCGAACACGACGCCCTTGAGTGTCTGGCCTTCCCTGTTCCGGAGAAGGTCGCCTTCGACGGTGAGGCTGTCTTGTGGCGAGAGTTCCCAGTCCGACCGGAAACCCTCGTGGAAGCCGTGCCAGCCGTCCACCGCTCTGGCGCCGCTTGGCAAGATCGAGCTTTCGATGTTGAAGTACCGGCCAAAAGCCCGGTAGGCGCCTTTCGAACCGATTTTGCCGCCGTATTGCACCAACCCATCAGCACTCGTCTCGGAGCCTGTGCCGGCAGCGATTATTCCGCCTTGCGTATCCTTCGCGTGCTTGGTAGTTATATTGATCACGCCATTCATGGCGTTGGCTCCCCAGACGGTGCCGCCCACACCGCGAATCACTTCGATGCGTTCGATATTTTCCAGCGGCATATCCTGCTCGTCCCACAACACGCCCGAGAATGAAGGCCGGTAGACCGATCGGCCATCCACCAGAACCAGGACTTTGTCCGCGTAAATATCGGCGAAACCCCGAATGCCGATGGCCCAGGAATTGGCATCGATCCGCTGCACGTTGACTCCGGGCACCATGCGGAGAAGATCGGGGACGTTGGTCGCACCGGAACGGCGAATGTCTTCCTCGTTGATCACGAAGACCGCGGCTCCCGTCTTCGACAACGTCTGTTCTTTCTTCGATACCGACGTGACCTGGATATGCATCAGATCCTCCAGGCTCACTTGCGTCAAGTCGGCGGGGAATTTCTGGGCGTCGGCCGGGACGCTACTCAAGGCCAACAAACAGCCGGCCTCCAGAAGTGAGCTAGCAATTCTGTGCATCTGTACTCCTGTATTGCTCTATCGGCAAGAGGAGACAGAATCTTCAGCTTGGCCGCACGTTATCCCACCAGCCGGTATCCCCTGTTGTTCGAGGCGGATAGGAGTCCCCCCCACGGAACGCCTACTCGTCAAGGAAGGCGCACCGTTTCGGAATCGCTCACGTATTTTGGCGCTGCGCTCCCCTGAAGACGTCGCTCCCTGACTGACGGTCGCGGTTCGGTGGGGGACTTGGGGTGAGCCGGGAAGGGCTTCGCACCGAACCGCGACTGTAAAGGAGCGACCGGACGCTTATTCTCTTGATTCGTGCACTCGCTCAGGAACCCCTATGTGGCGGCGGATCAGGAGGGACATGATCACCGTGGCCGCCAGCGTTAAGGCCCCCATGGCCGCGTGAATCATGGTCATCACGATCATCACCTGGGGGTCGATATCCATGGATGACATCGTAAACAGAGCGAGGCCCAGAAACACCTGCACGGATGCGATCGCCAGAAACGCCTGGGCTGCCGGGCGCAGGGCACTGTCCTCGGGCCCGTAGATTACCGGGAGCGTCAGTCCCGAAATGAACATCGCGACCAGGAACGCTCCGAGGAGGTGGAGCGCTACGCCCAGAGCGCCGTGACGGAACAAGGTGCCGAGCGCGACTTGCACCAGCACCATGGCCGGGGTGCAATTGGCCAGGAACCACAACCAGGACGCGCACTCGGCCCGTTCCGGCTTCCTCTTCCAACCGGCTGTGGTGCACACGGCGATCACGCCCGTCAATGTAAAGAAGAGCTGTCCGATGAAAGCGTGCACGATGCGAATTGCTGGAGGTTGGGGGAGCGGCCGCAACCCTAAGAGAACTTGAACTGTCATTGCGGCCAAGGCGATCCAGCCCATGTGGCGCAACCACTTACGTTCCTCCGCGGCATGGATGCAAATGACCAGACCAATCGTAAGAACGGCGATGGCGGCCCCCAGCCAGATGTGGCTCTGCCCTACGGAGTACAACGGACGCTCTTCATTGCTCGAGACGGCAGTACCCGTAAATACGGACAAGAAGGCAACTGCCGCCAGAAGAATGGCGCAGCGGTGCAACAACCAGGGAGTCTTCATATTTACCGTGCCGTAGAGCCGGCTTCGGCAACCTGCAGGTTCAAGCCGACACGTTCCCCGTTGATGAGCACGAAACTCGCATCGATCAGTTGCTGGCCGGTGGCGTCGAAATCGGCATAAGTGCGCAACAGCTTCAGCGGGAAAACAAACTCGACCGCGACCGGGCTGCCTTCGGAAGCCGGATCGGCCGCCAGCCGGATGGAGGTGCTGAAGTCGATCCCGTCGAAGTCGTCCCGATCCTTGAAGTAAGCCAGCGCCGGGCGGATCAGGTGTGCCAGGTGCTGATCGAAAGCCAGCGCCGCCAGCCGGTACTGCGATCCGGCCGCCGCTTCCGGCAGTGGCGTTGTGACGGACAACTGCAGATAGAGTCCGCCGTGGAATGGGATGAACGTGGGTGGGGCGTAGCGCACAAAATGCGCCTGCGATTCCAACTCTTGCACCATCCGGTCGAGCGTCTCTTGATACGCCTTCTGCAGCCTCTTCACCGCGTCCGGCGAGGCATCGCGCGACGCCGGTTGCCCGGCAACCGAAGCGGGCGCCGCCTGCTTCTCCGGGACTGCTGCCGTCACCTGGGCGGGCGCGCTGGGAAACTTGAGACCTTGCAGCAGGCGGGGCGAGACGGTCGGAGCCGGCTCTTCCACGGTTTTCCTGGGCATGGCCGGAATTGTCCCTTCCGCCGTTTCCACGTCCGTATGCGGCCACAGGGAGATCGGTGCGGCGTTGAGGTACATCTCGCCTTCGAACATGGCGGCTTCCTGCACCTGGGGGTCGGTTGCCGTCACCAGGCGCTGGGCGGCCGCCTTGGGCAGAATGAGAACTACGTTTTCCACACCCTCGGAGGAGACTCCCAGCATCTTCCGGCGCACGTGGTGGGAAATCTCGAAAGCAAATGCCTGCGGCAAGTCGGACTTCTCCATCGCCTGCACCGCGGCGCGCAGCAACGGCAGGATCACGGCCTCGTAGGTCTGCCGCGCGCGCTCTTCCGGTTTCATCAGTTCCGCCGAATACGACGCGAAATAGTTGCCGGTGATGCGGAGGACCGTTCTGCCCTGATACCGCTCAAACTGGACGGAACGCTGGTCGCTTCGCTGCTGCTGTTTTTCACCCAGGTCCAGGGTCCGGCTGAAGTAGAAATGATACGGGAAATTGTGCCCCGCGGCAGCGCCCGTGATGCGCTTCAAATCGTTGAAGTATTTTTGCTGCAAAGCGCGCATCTGGGGGTCGCGGATCTCGGCGGGCGCCATCACCTGGGCCCACCCGGCCGCGGCCAGTGGGAAGAGCGCGAGCACAACGTTAATTACTCGCATAGAAAATTCCTTGCGGGCGATAGGGAGGGTCGGCGACGGCGCGCAGGTAGGCGACCAACGCCTCGATCTCCACCCTGGTCAACGTATTTGCATAAGGCGGCATCTCCGCCGATTTGTTGAGCGCGGCGCCGCCATGGCCGATCATCGCGATCAGGGCCGCGTCGCTCATCGGATTCAGGATCGCACCATCGGTGAAGGCATGGGGCTTGGCTTCGAGGTTGTCGTGGTTCGAGACGCGCTCAGCCGTGGATTCGGAATCATGGCAGCGGATGCAGTGGATCTCGTTGAGCTTCTGGCCGAGCCTCTCCTGGTATCCGAGCGCGACCTCGTCGATCTGGACCTCGGCCGCCTTGCCGGTCGAGTCTTGCGTAGTCGCCACGATCCGGTACCATCCGCTCGCGCTACCGAGGCCCACGTTGGTCGTGAACTGACCGTCGGCGCCGGTCAATCCGTGATCCGGCTGGAAGCCGACACCGCCGGCCCCCGTAAAGCGCACCAGCGCGCCCGCGACGGCGGTACCCTTGGCATCGTTCACCTGGACCACCACCGGCTGGTCCAACTGCGCGCCCACCCCGGCCGCCTGCTTTTCTCCGCTAACGGAAACCACGGCAGCGCCAAATGCTTTGGGCTGCGGCTCCGCGGGGCCGGCCGGCCGTCGCGCGCAAGCGCTGGTCAGGGCAACTGTCGCAACGATCGACAACCAGGTCCGGCTCATTTCTGCGGTCCCCCCTTCGGAGGTGCAGCCTTCTGCGCCATCAGGAACGCCGTAATGGCCCGGGCGTCGTCATCGCTCATCTTCCAGACCAACTCGAGCGTGCCCGGGCGCAGGCTCTGCGCATTCTTAAGCCAGTGAAAAACCCAGGCAGCGTTGAGCCGCACGCCCGCTTGAGTCAAGGTAGGGCCGATGTATCCCTTGTCTTTGTCCGGATCTACGATGTGGCAGGATTGGCAGGCGTACTTTCCGTAAAACAACTCCTTGCCATGCTCCACGTCACTGGAGCCGGCATGCGCGGCATCGGGCCCATCGCGATCGAAATCCGGTGTCTGGTAGACCGTGGCGATGTAATCGGCGAGCGTGTTGGCCTCGGCGTCGGTCATGTAGAACTTGGGCATCCGGCGGATGAGAGCCGGGCGCAGCGTATTCGGATTCTTCAGGAAGTTGACCAGCCAGGTGCGCTGCACGGAGCTTCCTTCCCAGGTCAGTTCGGGGGCCATGACTCCTCCGCGGCCGTTGATCGCGTGGCAGCTTAGGCATCGCATGTCGTCCATGAGCTGGCCGGCCTTGCCGGCGGCCCGGTAGTTGGATGGCCCTTGCGCCACCACGCGCAAAGAGGCGGGCAAGGTTTGCGCGCGCTCAGTCTGCGCCAGCAGTGCGGTCTCCAGGGCGTCCACTTGTTGGGGCGCCAGCGTATATTGCGGCATTTTCAAAGAGTTCCCGAACGACCGGGGCTGGCGAATCTTGGCGCCAATATAATCCGCCAGCGTGTGGGGCACGCCGGGCGCGAACAGGATTTTGGCCAGCGGCCGGCTGCCCACCAGCGTCAACTCGGGCGCGAAGTCGTCCGGCCGCTTGATGCCATTGATTTCATGGCAGGCCGCACAGCCGCGCTCGATGACCAGCTTCTGACCGTGCTCGATCTGCGGTTTCGTCGGAGCGTCCGGATGAGCGCTGCCGAGGAAATCGGAGTCGGTCTTGCTTTCCAGGAACCCCATCAGGAGCCCGAGTTGTTTGGCGTCCAGGCGGTAGTGCGGCATGGCCGTTTCAGGATCGTAGGTCTTGGGATCGCGCAGCCATTCCGCCAGCCAGGCGGGCTTGACCTTCGAGCCGACGCGCGTCAGCTCCGGGCCGAGAGTGCCGCCCACCAGCGTTCCCGCGGCATTCTGCGTCGCATGGCAGGAGGCGCAGAAGGATTCCCCGTAGAGGCTGGCGCCCTGCTGCACAGCCGCGGCATCGTCCGGCGCGGCCGTGGGCACAGGCACCGGGCTGCCGCCCTTCAGATAGGGTGTGCTCTGCGCGATGAGAAAGGCGGAGATGTCGCGGATATCTTCGTCCGGCAACTGGAAGTTGGGCATGGTAGCGGAGCCGGCGTACGCCTGCGGATTCTTGAGCCAGGCCGCAATCCACTCGCGGCTGGTCTTTTCGGCGATGTGCTCCAGCGACGGCGGATCGTCGGCGCCGGTCATGGCAATGCCGTCCGGAGTCCTGATTACGTGACAGCGCACGCAGCCATATTGGGCCAGCGTCCGGCGCCCTTGATTCAGCAGCGGCGTTCCCGTGAGACGGTCCAGGTGGCATTGGCCGCAAGAGGCTTCCATGTAGCGCGCCGGCAGAATCGGCTCCTCCCACGACTTGGTGCTGCGATGGGCCTCTTCCACGGAGGTGGCGGCGCCCTGACCCCTGTGGCAGATCACGCAACCGAACTCCGTCAGGTTATGCGGAATGGCGGGATGCGGCCGGAAGGGCTGTTGCTTTACATCGATGAGGGTGGCCTCCTTGAGCGCGGCATGACAGGTGGTGCAGCGGTCCACCACGTCCAGAGCGGGCAGCCAGGTCTGCTGCAGGCCGCCTTGGAACCGCCGCGTCAGGGAGGTCGCGTCGCTCCGCCCGCGAACCAGACCCAGATATTGCTTCTGGTAGCGCAGCCATTCCCGAAAATGATCCTTGGCAGGCACGATAGCGAGCAACGCCAGCAGAACCACGCTGAGCGTGCCGAAGGCGCGGGCGCTCTCTCCGAACAGGAGGCGCCACGCCGCGCCGATTTTTTGGCGGAGGTTCATATCTCACCGCTCCATGGCATGACGAAGGACCATCCGGGACCCCGGAAGAAGGTGCCGATCAGGGTGAGCACCGCGGCCTGAAATAGAAACCAGGACATGATCCAGAAGGAAAGGGTCTTGGAAGCCAGCCAGCGATGGAACCGGCCCGGCGCTGCCGGCTGGCTGGCGGAATAGACCATCAATCCCGCAATCAGAAGCGTCGGAACCAGCACGACGTACACGTCGAACACCGCCAGAAACACGGCGAACAACACGGTCACCGCGATGACCGTCCGCAGGCGTCCGGCGCGGTTCCGCACCCACAGCCCTTCGTCCTGCACGTTGATCCGGAAATAAGGAATGACAATCAGTGCCAAAACCACCAGAGTGGGTATCAGCACGCCCGCCACGACCGGCGGAAAGTAGTGCAGCAGCTCCTGCAGCCCCAGAAAATACCACGGCGCCTTGGCCGGATTGGGCGTCCGCATCGGATCGGCCAGCTCTTCCAGTGGTGCGTTCCACGCCAGCGCGAGCACCACCAGGACCAGGGACAGCACCTCCACCGCGACCACCCCACGGAACAAGGCCTCCGGGAAGGTCATCACATAGTCGTCGTCATGGGCCCTCACTTGGGGCGAAGTGCGGCGTGTGACGAAGGCCACCCGCACCGGCGATTTGCGGGCGTTGGAGTCCATGGATGCGACGAAATCTTTGGGCTCACTCATGGTTCGGCTTCTCCCCCGAGTAGATTCCGCCGTCTTTGCGGATTCGCCAGAAATGAACCGCCACGAAAAGGGCGGCGGCCAGCGGGAGAATCACGCAGTGCAGCACGTAGAACCGCAGCAGCGCATTGGCATTGACGGTGTTTCCCCCCAACAGCAAAAAGCGGATTCGCGCGCCCAGCAGAGGCACGGCGGAAATCAGGTTGGAACCTACGGTGATGGCCCAAAATGCCAGTTGATCCCAAGGCAGGAGATACCCGGTATAACTGAGGAAGAGGGTGAGCAACAGCAGCACTACACCGACCACCCAGTTGAACTCACGCGGCGGCCGGTACGCGCCCCGGTAAAACACCTTGAACATGTGGGCGAAAACCAGCAGCACCATGGCATGTGCCGACCAGCGGTGCAGGTTGCGCAGGAAAACGCCGGCCGACACCACGAATCGCAGGTCGTTCATATCGGCGTAAGCCTGGGGGACCGACGGATGGTAGTAGAACATCAAAGGAATCCCGGTCACCACCAGAATCGCGAAGACCCCCAGGCTGAGCGTGCCGAGAAACCAGGTGACAGGGAAGGCCAGCGACCGCTTCCGGATCTTGACCGAAGACAGATGGAGGAAGACATTCTGCTGGACGGCCAGCGCACGATGCAGGTTGGTGGCTCCGGTTCCGCTGCGGAAAACCGACCGCCACACGCGCGTGTCGCGCAGGTTGGCGAAATATGTCTCCAGGGAATTCGCCATGTCAGGTCCTCACGAACTGCTTCTGCGCGAGCGCCTCGGACCGGTCCACCAGCAGATCTCCTTCGTCGCTGATATACGCTCGGAGCCAGGTCAGAGGACGAGGCGCGGGGCCCTCAATCTTGGAGCCGTCGGGCCGGAATTTGCTGCCGTGGCACGGGCAGGCGACGATCCCCAACTCGGGCTTCCAGGCGGTCAGGCAGCCGAGATGCGTGCATACGGCCGACATGGCGTACAACCCTTCCGGCCCGTGGACGATATAGATTCCGGACTGCAGATCCTGGGTCACCGAGCCCAAAGGATAACGCTCGGGCTTGCCGGCGTTGGTGATGGGAGAGGGCTCGTAGAGGACATTCGGCGCCAGGAATTCGTAACCGAAGACCGCCGCTCCCGTACCGGCCACACACAGGGAGCCGACTCCCAGTTTGACGAACGCCTGCCGCCGGCTGCACTCCGCGGCGTTCGCTTCCTTCTTCACGGAATCGCTCATCGGGCCTCCACGTTTTGTAACGAATAGGCTTCCATCGTGATTACGCTCACCGGGCATCGCTCGGCGCACAGCCCGCAACGGATGCAGCGGGTCTCATCTTTCAACATGGCGGAGCCGGTGATGATGCCGAGCTCCCCGGCCGCTACATCGTCGAGTTCCACGCGGAAACGCTCCGGGTGGGCGTGGATCTGCTCCAGCACCTCGGGCGCGAACTCGATGCTCTCGAGGGGCACGAGCTGAATACAGTTTTCGGGGCAAACGTCGACGCATCCGCCGCAAAGGATGCACTGCGAGCCATCCGGCTCATTCCCCTCAAAGACGGTATTGATCCAGCAGCGCAGGCAGCGGCGCGCCTCCTGCATGGCCGAAATCTCGTCGTAGCCCGCCTCGACCTCGGTCACGCCGGTACGCCGCTCCAAGGGAAGCATGGGAACCGGCTCGCGGCCGAGGTTCATGTAATCGGCGAACATGCGGTGGTGGTCGAGGACTTCGACCTCGATCGCCGCCTCCGGCCGTTCCCACCCCGTCAGATACCGGTCGATGCCGGCGGCAATCCGCTTGCCGTCACCCACGCTGTCGATGAT
>Ga0209698_10001321_pt1 | contig 28553 bp, 25 predicted proteins | sample LitLauG_LLR_2012_FD_187203 | JGI IMG/M metagenome (GOLD analysis project Ga0209698, IMG submission 187203) | Freshwater sediment microbial communities from Pennsylvania, USA - Little Laurel Run_MetaG_LLR_2012 (SPAdes) (version 2) | ecosystem: Environmental > Aquatic > Freshwater > Creek >... | reverse complement strand
GATTGGGCACGGGGCTCTGGCTGAGCGGGCGCTTTCGGCTGTGCTGCCTACCGAAGAAAAGTGGCCGTATGCGATGCGCGTTGTCGCGGATATTCTGGAATCGAATGGGTCGTCGTCGATGGCGACTGTTTGCGGGGCTTCGCTTTCTTTGATGGATGCGGGCGTTCCGCTTAAGGCTCCAGTGGCTGGGGTTGCGATGGGGCTGGTCAAGGAAGGTGAGCAGTACGCCGTCCTCACCGACATCGCAGGTGCCGAGGATCACTACGGCGACATGGACTTCAAAGTTGCCGGAACGAAAGACGGCATCACTGCGCTGCAGATGGATATTAAGGTTGCCGGCATCACGGCGCAGATCATGCGCGAGGCGCTGGCCCAGGCGCAGCGCGGGCGCATGCACATTCTTGGGAAGATGGACGAAATCATCTCGGCGGGGCGCGAGAAGATTTCCGACTACGCTCCGCGCTTCTACACGGTGCAGATCCCGGTCGACAAGATTCGCGACCTGATTGGGCCGGGTGGAAAGATGATTCGCAGCATCGTCGAGCAGACTGGAGTCAAGATCGATGTGGAAGACTCCGGGCTGGTGAAGGTTGCATCCAGCGATCAAACCTCGGCCGCCAAGGCCTTGCAGATGATCGGAGACATCACCGCGACGGCGGAAGTCGGGAAAACGTATCTCGGCAAAGTCACGCGGCTGGCGGATTTCGGCGCCTTTGTCGAGATTCTGCCGGGCACCGATGGGTTGCTGCATATCAGCGAAGTGGCCGAGCATCGCATCGCCGATGTGCGCGATGAACTCAAAGAAGGCGACCAGGTGCTGGTGAAAGTGCTGGCCGTCGAAGGCAACCGCATCCGGTTGTCGCGCAAGGCGATTCTCAAGGAGCAGCGCGCGAAGATGGGCGGCGGAGCTCCGGCTGGCGATGCTCCCGCACCCGAGGCTGCAGCCGAAGGCGAGGCGGTCCCGACGGGAACAGTTGTGATCGAGGGCGGTGGGGACTTCCCTGACGAGCCGGACGCCGAGCCAAACTTCAATCGCGACGGACCGCCCCAGGGCGGAGCCCGTCCTCATGCCGGAGGAGATCGCCCAGATCGCGGCGGGCGCGGAGGACGTCCGGGAGGCGGCGGCCGTGGTCGGGGACGAGGCCGGAACGGTGGCGGCGGCCGTGGTGGACATGGCGGCGGTCATGGTGGCCACGGCGGCGGTGGCGGAAGGCACTAACTTCTTCACGCGCACCTGCTCAGCGAACTTACAGAGGGCCACCGCACCAGTCGTGGCCCTTTGGCTTTGCCGTGGGCACGGCCGATTTGATCCCGGCCGGGGACGCAGCAGCGTTAGCTGCTTACGGTAGGGTCAGCGGTGGAAGGATCGCTTCATTGTTCGAAGCGTCTGCGGCATGAATGTCGATCGTATGCGATCCGTTGGCTAGCCGATTCGAATCGAGCACAAATGTCCAGCCGCGGCGGGCCGGGGCGTGCGGCCGGACAGTCGCGACATCGGGACGGCTTGTCCCATAGACTGTTCCCCTTCAACTGGTCGTCCACATAGATGGTCACGCCGGACACGGCTCTGTCCTCGAAAGCCCAACCTGAGAGCTGGACATTGTTGCCGCGTTGCCACAGATGGTGGTGTTTTCTGCGGGGTTGTCGACCCGCATCTTTGGGCTTGAAAATGTCCGAAGTCCCGTTTGTTTGCGGTTGTTGTTTCGCTCGAAAGACTAGGCTTTTGGAGCTGCGCTGAAGATCTCAGCCAAGCGATCCGCGATTATCTTGTCCTCGCCGTCCTTGAGCTGCCAGACGGCAAAGCCGAAGCTGTTCGGGTCGCTGGGATGGCCATGACGGCCGCCGTGATTGTCGCCGGCCGGCGCGTCCGGATTGCGTCCGCGCATACCGCTGGCGCCGGCCCCCATACTGCCAATACCCAATGGCCGGGTGTCGGCCAGCTTCTGCATGACCTCGGGCCCAGTGATTTTGAGCTTCGCCGGATCGATCTGCCAGCTGTAACGGGGGGTGACGTTGCCGAGAGCTTGCGGGTTGAACTGCCGGGGCTGCGCCATCACTCCGAACTTCTTCACCGCGTCCGTAATGACCTGTGCGCGCTCATCGTACATCCTCAGCTCGGCGTCGAAGTCCTGATTGACGAAGATTTCGAGCGCCTTGAGCAGGCCGAGAATGGTCTCCTTGCCAACCTTGCAGCAACGGCCGATGCGGTCTTCCTGCGGGCTCATGTTCAGCAGGGAGTAACGGATCAGGTCTTCTTTGCCGATCAGCACACCGGATGCTTGGGGTCCGCGAATATCCTTGCCGCCACTGAAGGCGACCATGTCGAAGCCGAGAGCCGGATACTCCCACAGCCGCTCCTTCGGCGGCACGTCCGCCGCAGCGTCGTTGAAGGTGTGGATCATGTGTTCCCTGGCGATGGCAACGGTCTCCGGCCCACTGACCTTGCCCTTGTCGGACAGAATATTGGTGAAGTGGATTGCCACAGTCTTCGGATTGATGGCAGCAATCATCTGCTCGCGCGTCTCGACTTCGACCAGCTTCGCCCCGGTCTGGCGGATCTGGTGATCAAACGGATATCGATGGCTTTTCTGGATGATGACTTCGTTCCTGGGGAAATTGCTTACCTCGGGAATGTCGCGCATGCGGGGCTCAAGGTCTTCGGTCATCATGCCGGCGTAGCCGACGACCATGGCCGCGGCTGCGCCACCGGTCACCAGACCGGTGTAGCCGGCGGGGGACTTGCACAAGTTCGCGATGAACTTACCCGCTGCGATCTCGAGCTCATCGATCAAAACAAAGTGCTGGTTGCCTCTCCGGATCAGTTCCATGACTTCTGGCTTCATCACCGACCCGCCGATGACGGTTACGGTGCCGTTGATGTTGATGAGCGGGGTTACTCCCAGCTCGGCGTAGATGTCGCCGGTAGAACCAAGGCCGGTGGTGATGGGCACGACAGGCTTGCCGTCGACAGTGGGCGTGGACGCCTTGGGTTTCTTGCCAAAGATGCCTGCAGCGGTTGACTTGGCGGGAGCAAACAGGCTACCGCTGGCCGCCCCAAGCGCAGCTAGAAATGAACGTCGATTCCAACCGAACTTCAAGTTCATGCGTAGCATCCTTCCAACGTCTTTCGCGAAATCATTTATCAGAAAGCGAGGTGGGCGGAGTGACGACCATCGCGCTGCCTACGATTTCAATTAGCGAATCGCCAGGAATCCATTCCAGGGCCATGCAGGCGCGGGACGGGGTCTTGCCGGGGGAGAAATAGGTCCCGTAGATCTTGTTCAACGCGTCGTACTGCGCTTTATGGGCATCAAACCGTGCCTTGCCGGTGGGCATCGGGATGCTGTCGGCGAGCGGCAGACAGAGAAAGACCTCGAGATGGATGATGCTGTCCATGGTGCAGCCGGCCCGCTCGACCGATTTCTTGAGTGCGTCCATGGTGCGGGTGACGTGCTTTTCGAAAGGATCCGTTACCAGGACGTGATCCTCCTTGGGATAGCCGTCATTGGAACCCGTGCCCGAGAAATAGTAGATCCCATCGCGGGTGTGGTTACCGCCACCGGGGCGACGAGGTGTATCTCCGCCAGGTCCACCCCCGGATACGTTAACGGGTGTGGGTGGACTGGCAGGAGGAGCCTGCTGAGCGAAGAGCTTCGGCGCGCCGCTTACGAGAGCCGCCACCGCCGCGATCTTGCCAAAGAAGTTGCGTCGAGTGTTGATTTCCACCGAATTTCTCCTTCGCATCGTCGGTTGTGAAAAATCTGCCAGCAAGCAATGATATCGCAGGGACGAGTGTTGACAGGGGTTTCAGTCTTCCCTCGAGGGGGCTACCCCGCGACACCTGCACTTGGTGGTTCCCGAGTGATGGCAAACCGGAATTTATCGCTTGTCGGTCGGACTCGTACCGACAAACCAGCTCGAGGACCACACAGCCGATAGTTCCCAAAGGCAAGTCAGAAGCTGGAGGCGGGTGGTAATTGGCGGCCATCTATAAAATAGGCTCTGAGATTGAGATAACGCCATCACTGGCTGGTGAGGGGAGCCTATGTACGAAGTAGTTCTCAAGCGATTCGAGAATCCGGACGAGGTGCGGACGTTCGAGAAGGGCAAGTTTGAACTCGTGCACCTCGGCGGCATCACGATCGGGCGCGCCAGTTACGAGCCCGGATGGAAGTGGTCGGAACATGTGGGCAAAGCCGCAGGCGCGAACAGTTGCATGGTGGAGCATGTCGGCCTCGTCGTGTCCGGGCGTGCTACCGCCGCCATGGATGACGGCCGCATCATCGAGATGAAGGCGGGCGATCTCTTCTACATCGAGCCTGGCCATGACAGCTGGGTGGTGGGCGACGAGCCCTACGTGTCGCTGCACTTCATGGGGGCGGGTGAATACGCGCGGAAGAAGTAGTGAGGACATCCCCGGGCTCGACGCTCCGCATCGTAGCCAGGGAAGCTGCGATTGCGGGTCCAAGGAAAAGCTTGAACCACAGAGGTCACGGGGGTTCACAGACAACGGTTGAGCACTTGAGCGGAATTTCCCCGGTCGAGTACGGAATTCCTGTTCCCCCGGGATTGACGTCCCGGCAGGAACAAAGTCCAATGATCGTTAGCCATCGCCGTCGATACGGCCACCCTAGATGAAGGAGTACAGCGCGGGCGTGGCTTTCTCTCGAACCGCCGACCGAGCTTTCGTTCCCGGCATCGTCCGGTGGATCTGCCTTGGTCCCTTTCTGTTGTCCCGCCTGATTTGCTTTGGCCAGACCTCAGGCCCGGGCTTTGAATCCGATGATCAGAAGACAATTCACGGAACCGTAGTCAACTCCGTAACCCGCGCGCCGATCGCTCGCGCGCTTGTCCATTCTGGCGACGACCGCCTCGCGATGTTGACCGACGGCGACGGGCATTTTGAGTTCACACTGTCCAACGTTGACAAGAGCGCAAACGGAAGCGACTTTAGATCGCTAAACCGTTCTCGGTTGTCGTTGCCTGGCGAAGCCAACGGGCTTTGGCTCTCGGCCCGTAAGCCTGGGTTTCTGGACGATCCGAGCAGCGGACGGCCGGTCGAGGCGATTCCGGGCAGCGAAGTCACCATTCCTCTGGTCCCCGAGGCGGTGATCGCAGGGAAGGTGAATGAATCTGCCGGTGATGTGGCGGTTGGCGTGAACGTGGAGATCTTCTTCCGCCAGGTGCGCGACGGCATCGCGCGTTGGACCCCGCGAGGCTCGGCTCGCACCGACTCGACGGGCGAGTTCCGGTTTGCCGAACTGCAGCCCGGTACTTATAAATTGGCGACCCAGGAATGGATGGACAGCGATCCCGTCACGCGGATTCCGGGCGCCCAAGATTTTGGATTTCCCCCGGTGTACTATCCCGGCGCACCGGATTTTTCCGCCGCAGCGCCCATTGACCTTGCCGCGGGACAGACCTTTTCGGCGAGCCTGTCCCTCAACCGTCAACCCTATTATGCGGTCAAGATTCCAGTCGCGGATGATGGAACCAAAGGTGGGATGAATATCCGCGTGTCGCCGCAGGGACAGCGCGGCCCAGGATATTCGCTGGGGTACAACCCTGGCACTCACGTCATTGCGGGCTCGCTCCCGAACGGCAACTACCTGGTCGAGGCGCTTCGGTCTGGGCCGGAGTCGGAGTCCGGCGCGGTGAACCTCAAGGTCGCGGGAGCCACGCTGGAAGGCCCAGCCATGACGCTCTCTCGCAACGTCTCGATCGGCTTTGAGGTAAAAGAGGAGTTCAACGATACGAGCCAGAGAGCCACCGGTATTTGGAGTGACGGCAGACACACCTTCCAGTTGCAGGGACCTCGATCTTATTTTTTTCCCCGCCTTGAACCGACGGACGACTTTGGGCAAGGGGGCGGGCAAATTCGTCCGCCCAGAGGCCCGGATGATGATTCCGTGGTCCTCGAAAACGTGCCGCCGGGACGATACTGGCTGCGGTTGAATGCGGGTCGCGGGTACGTGGCGTCCGCAAGCATGGCCGGTGTGGATCTGTTGCGCGAACCGTTGGTGGTCGGCTTGGGATCGACATCTCCGATCGAGATCCGATTGCGCGATGACGGCGCAGAATTGGATGGCACGGTGGCAGGAGTCGGCGCGTCCTCGCTCGGCGGCGGCGCTGTACAACGGCAAGCCTGGGTGTACTGCGTTCCTTTGCCCGATGGTCTCGGACAGTTCCAGCAGTTGGAATTTTCCGGCGACGGAAAGTTCACGCTGGCGATGCTGGCGCCAGGAGGCTATCGGGTGATGGCGTTCTCAAGTCCGCAACCGGAGATTCCGTATCGCGACGCCGAAGCCATGCGAGCATACGAGAACAAGGGCCAAGTCATTCACCTTGGGGCGGGCCAGAAGGCAACGGTTCAACTGGAAGTTATTTCCGGCAACTGAACGGAGAAAAAGATGGCGCATCGTGGCACACCGTTCGCCGTACTTCTGGTGACGGTTGCCTGTTTTTTGGGAACGGTCCGGCTCTCCGTCGCACAGTCGAAGAACCTGGACACGGGCAAGCCCTCGCCCTCGATCAGCGAGCCGCATCCGAATTCCGCTGCCACCTATCGCATCGCCGGAGTCGTCGTCAGCAAGGTCGACGGACATACGCTCTCCCGCGCGCGGGTCATGGTAGGAAACGCGAGGGGCGGGCAGACTCCGATTTGGATGATCACTGCAGAAGACGGCAGGTTTCAGTTTCCGGGTCTGCCCGCGGGAAAGTATTCGCTGGCCGGGGCAAAGCGCGGGTTTGTTACCTCGGCCTACGATCAGCACGATCAGTTTTCTACCGCGATTGTCACCGGGGCCGGCCTCGACACTGAGAACCTGGTGCTGAAGCTTTCACCCGATGCGGTCATCTCCGGCAAGGTTCTGGATGAAGCCGGAGAGGCCGTTCGACACGCGACAGTGACCTTGTATTCCGAGGATCACCGGGATGGCGTCGATCAGATTCGTGCCTTCGGCAACGCACAGACGGACGATCAGGGGAATTACGAAATCACGCCCTTGGCTCCCGGCACATATTTTCTGTCGGCTGACGCTAGGCCTTGGTACGCCGTCCATCCGCAACCGGCGATCTCCTCGCCGGGGTCGCGCGCCACTACAGCGGCGGTCGATCGTTCCCTTGATGTGGCCTATTCCAAGACTTATTACCCGGACGTAACCGAAGCAGATAGCGCGATGCCAATCCCGGTGCGCGGCGGCGAGCACGTTCCGGTGGATATACATTTGAATCCGGTTCCGGCTCTCAGTGTGATTTTTCATGTGCCCGGGGGCAGCAAGAACGGCCCGGTTTTCCCCCGGCTGGAACAACCTGCGTTTGACAGTTCCAGCTTCGTCCAAGCATTCGGAGGGCGGATGATTTCATCCGACGTCCTCGAGATCAGCGGAATTCCGGCTGGACGTTACAACATCCGAACCCAAGCGGCTGGGTCGGGCACACAGATGAACAATATCGACCTAAGCAAAGATGGCGAGGTGATCGACACATCCAGAGGGGAAGCGTTGGGCAGCATCAAAATCTCGGTGCAGGTGCAGGGTGAAAGCGCGATCCCCAAAGATCTGTCAGTCTGGCTGCGCGCGAAGGGCAGAGTGGCAGCGGTCACACAGAACGTGGATGCGAAGGGCGAGGCGGAACTGCAGCAAATCCCGCCAGGCAAGTACGAAGTGGAGGTGGTGTCCAGAACAGCTTTGTCGATCGCGCGCATTGCCGCCGAGGGAGCCGAAGTCTCCGGTCGCACGCTGATCTTAATGGCGGGCGCGTCCGCGTCTGCCTCGCTCACGCTCTCGCTCGGTAGCGCCGAAATCGAAGGCACCGTGGAACGGGCGGGCAAGGGCTTCGCCGGCGCCATGGTGGTTCTGGTCCCTAAGAATCCGGAGGACAATCGTGATTTGTTCCGCCGCGATCAGAGCGATCTCGACGGCAGCTTCACTCTGCATCGCGTCCTGCCTGGCTCGTACACTCTGCTCGCCATCGAGAACGGCTGGGACTTGGATTGGTCCCGTCCCGAAGTCATTGCCGTCTACGCCAAGCAGGGACGGCCGATCGAAGTAACGAATCATGCGGCCCAGCCTTGGCGTATCCCCGACGCGGTCGCCGTTCAGCCGAAGTAAGTCTCGCCTCGACGGAAGCAGCCGGTCCCGCAGTCCTCTTGCAGAACGGGTTTGCGGTTGCGCGCCGAGTCCCGGGCTGGCGGGAGGGAAAAGACAACTACTGCGGGAGCTCACGATTTTCGGAACAGCTCTGGGCACGATGCAGAAGCAGTTCACGCTCTCGGGCGTTGCGAGTCATCGACGCCGCGCGTTCGAACTCGCCGCGGGCTTCGTCGAAGCGGTTTAGTTTCTTGAGCAGATCTCCGCGCACGCTGGGAAGCAGGTGATAGTTCTGCAGCGTGCCTTCGGCCGCGAGCGTGTCGACCAACGCAAGGCCGGCGGCAGGACCCGATGCCATCGACACGGCAACGGCGCGATTCAATTCCACGATGGGAGACGGCACTCGCGCGGCTAACTCCGCGTAGAGAGTGACGATGCGGGACCAGTCGGTCTCCTCGGGGACGCGAGCTCGCGCGTGGCAGGCCGCAATCGCAGCCTGCAACGCGAAGGGGCCCGACCCCTGCGCCGACTGGGTGCCAAGATCCTGGGCACGCTGCAGCGCTTGGAGCCCGCGGCTAATCAGCAGCTGATCCCACAATGCGCGGTTCTGATCGAACAGCAGGATGGGCTCGCCCGCCGGTCCTACCCGGGCGTGCGAACGCGACGCCTGAATTTCCATCAGAGCGACAAGCCCGTGCACCTCGGGTTCGCGGGGAGCGAGTTCTGCCAGAATGCGTCCCAGCCGCAGGGCTTCCTCGCACAGTGCGGGCCGCAGCCAGTCGTCGCCGGCGGTCGCGGAATAGCCCTCGTTGAAGATCAGGTAGATGACCTCCAGAACCGAGGACACGCGCGCGGCAAGCTCGGGCCCGCGCGGAACTTCGAAGGGAACGCGTTTGTCCGCCAGGGTGCGTTTGGCGCGCACGATGCGCTGGGCGATGGTGGGCTCGGGCACGAGGAATGCGCGGGCAATCTCGTCGGTGGTGAGGCCCCCCAGGAGTCGCAGGGTCAGGGCGACGCGGGCTTCCGTGGATAAAATGGGATGGCAGGAGATAAAGACGAGCCGCAGCAGATCGTCGCCCACGTTGTCGTCGAGCGCGGCTTCGAGATCGGGCACGGCCATCTCCTGGGCCTCGAGGTCGCGGCCGATCTCTTCGTGCTTGCGCTCGAGGCGAGCATTCCTACGGAAGAGATCGATGGCGCGATTCTTGGCAGCCGCCATGAGCCAGGCGCCCGGGTTGTCCGGGACACCCGACTCCGGCCATTGCTGCAGAGCGGCGACGAGGGCATCCTGGGCGAGGTCTTCGGCGAGGCCGACGTCGCGGACGATGCGGGTGAGGCCGGCGATGAGCCTGGGGGACTCGATCCGCCAGACCGCGTCGATGGCGCGATGGGTATCGGTGGTTGCCACTGCCACCGATCACATCACGGCTCAGCCCTTCAGCGCAACCGCCGTGCAGTCACCACTCCCGGCTGCGCTCACCGGGGCGCAGTTGGCTTCGTAAAGCTGGCGTAGCTCGCACTCCCCTTCGCCGACCGCGTTGAGGAAGTCTGTGGCCAGCTCGATGGCTTCCTGCTTCGAGTTCGCATTCAGGATCGCGAACCCGCCCACTAATTCCTTGGACTCGGTGAAAGGTCCGTCGGTAACGATCAGCTTGCCATCGGAACGGCGGACTCGTGCTCCCAGCGCCGAGGGCAGGCAGCCCTCAGTGGAGAGCAGCCAGCCCCCCTTCATTCCCTCCTCGACCAGTTTGCCCATTCTGGCCATTTCTTCGGGGGAGGGCGGTACGCTTCGTTCTGCGCACTTGTAGAGGCTCAGAAATCTCATGATGTCTCTCCTTGTCGTCATGTCTAAGTTGTACTGCGGGCCGTTCAGGATTTACTACTCGCAAGGGAATTCGCCTGGTGCATACATCTGACGAACTTCGGTCTCCCCTTCCCAGCCCGGCCAGTGTTGTTTATGCAGTTCCATGAAGTGGACGGCCGACTGGACCGCCTCCTCCCTGGTTTTGAACTCAAACTGGGCGTAGCCGCCGATGACTTCCTTGGCTTCGGTAAACGGTCCGTCGGTCACCGTCACCTTGCCTCCGGTTACCCGGACGCGGGCGCCGGTGTCCGTCCCTTTGAGCCCGCCGTTGCCGAGCAGCTTGCCGGATTTCGCCTCTGCTTCAGCGAGCCTGGCAATCGCCTCCATCAGCGACTTGGGTGGAGGACCTTGTTTCTCCGAGTGCTTGACGATCATCATGTATCGCATTGTCTTTCTCCTTTTTTCGTTTCAGTGGAACCCCTTATTCGGACAAAACCAAATCGACAGCAAATTCGGGACGCGACGCTATCGCCCCTGCTTCTCCACCTGCGCAGCGCATCCGCTGCTCTGGCTTCTACATTCCCCGGGTCACTTCGGGGCCGAAGTCGTCCGCCTCAAAGACGCGGCGGATTTCGATTTCACATTCCTCGGCGTGCGGGTTGGGACAGCGCTTCACCCACTCGACCGCTTCTTCCATGGACCGCACCTGCCAGAGCCAGAAGCCGGCGATCAATTCCTTGGTTTCGGTGAAGGGCCCGTCGATCACGGTGCGTTTCGGCCCCGAGAAGCGCACGCGCTTGCCTTTCGAAGTGGGCTGCAGTCCCTCGGCGGCGAGAAGCACTCCGGCTTTCACCAGTTCTTCATTGAACTTACCCATGTCGGCAATCAGTTGCTGGGAGGGCAGGACTCCCGCCTCGGATTGTTTCGTGGCCTTCACGATCACCAGACATCGCATGGCGAACCTCTCTTTTGTGGATTGGATCGTTTGACCTCTACTTTGACGTCGAACCAGGTGACGACGGATCGACACTCGTTTTAGAATTTTTTGGCTGTGGACGGCGAGGGAGTCCGCGACCAGACCGTCCCGGCCACGACCAGCAGCAAGGGCCAGCAGGATATCAACAGGCAATGCAGCAGAACCGCGAGGAAACGATGCCGGTCGAGCATCGAGGCCGATAGCAGGATGGCGGGAAGGGTTCCTGGCGCGGCCGAGCGACGAGATCCGATCAGGTCCGTCAAGCGGGCCAACAGCCCCGCCAGATCTTCGTACAGCAAAAACGTTCCCAAGGTGGCCAGGGCCGTGCCTGCGATCGATCCCGAACCTCTTGAACTGTTTGCCTGCTCCGTCATGCCTGGCCTCCTCCGGCTTGTTTGTTGCCCTACTCATACGTCGGTTGGCGGTTCGCCGGATCGACAGGCGCGAGGAAGAAATTTCGTGGCGCGGCGGTGACGGTTGGTCCGGCTACGGGTCATCATTTATTCTTTTCTTGAAATCCTACACAGACCAACAGGAGACCTCATGACCGCAGCGGTAGGCGCACCCGCTCCCGAATTCACCCTCAAAGACCAGAACCAGCAGGAGGTTTCGCTCAGCAGCTTCCGCGGGAAGAAACGCGTTGTCATCGTCTTTTACCCACTCGATTGGAGCCCGGTGTGCACCAAGGAGCATGTCTGTTTCGTAAATGACATGAAGAAGTTCGATCAACTGGACGCGCAGGTGCTTGGATTGAGCGTGGACAGCGTCTGGTCGCACAAGGCATATGCCGAGAAGATGGGCATCCAGTATCCGCTGCTGGCCGACTTTCAGCCGCGGGGCGCGGTGGCCGCCAAGTATGGCGTTTTTCTGGAAGACAAAGGGATCACCGGGCGCGCCATCTCCATCGTCGATCGAGAGGGGAAGCTGGCCTGGCACAAGAACTACGACATCCCCGTCGTGCCTGGCGTCGACGAAGTTGCCAAGGCGCTGGAGGGAGTGAGGTAGTCTCCATTCGGGGTTCAGAAAAGCCTCTTCTTGATGGGGCTGTCGTGTATTCGCGCTTCGAACCTCACGAAGCCTGGGGCAGCCGCCGGCTAATTAGTGGCGAACTGGTTTGGGCACGTATTTTAAGTCTGCCAAGCCATCCCGATAATCGAGGCGGACTTTGAGCAGGCCCAACATGGCCATACCGAGGGTGCCGGAGATTTCCGTACCCGCCCGGCGGCTGACGCGCGTCATGTCAATCGACACCATGTGGGGCACTTGCTGGCGAAGGTGGCCGAAATCGACCATCACGTTGTCGGCCACGTAGACCTTCCCTACTTCCCCGTTCAGTCCATGGACGTCGATACGGGGAGCCCGGTGCACCTTGGTGACTTCGCGAGCGGCCGCGGGAGTTATGGTGTTGTCGAAGGCGCCGGTATCGAGAAGAAACAGTTTGCTGGCGCTTTCGTTGACCGTTGTCGGAACCAGCAGCATGTGGCCCATCCGAAAAATCTGGATGTAGGAATGCATCTCGGGGGCGAGGTAGCGATCTTCGTATTTCGGAACCGCCGGCGATTGTTTGACCGCGGAATCTGCGGCAGGCTTGTCTTCCGGTTCTGTCGCGGGATCTTCCTCGCCGGCATTCAGAGATGGCCTCGACTCTGTTTCGCCCGGCCTTGGTGGCAATCTGCTCAGATGCATCGACCAGCCTGGAAAATCCAACTCGATCAGGAACTGAGAAAAAACATCCGTCCCGATGACTCCGTCCGCTTCCTTGGGGACCCGGTCTACGATGTACAACTGACAGTTGCGAAACTCCATCTCGCCAATCTGGACGGAGTTAGCGGAGGCGATGTGCGCCTGGGCATCGGGCTTGTCTCCGATGCCTCCCATCTGAATATTGGAAGCGGACTTCAGGCCTGTCTCGGCGGCCAGCTTGCTGCTGATTACAATTCCCGAAGCTCCGGTATCGAGCAAAAGCTTGACGGGTTTCCCGTTGATTCGCACGCCCAGGCTGGCGCCTTGGGCTCCCGTGCCCAACGGGATGGCCACGAGATTGGTCTTGGTAGCGGTGATGTCGGAAACCGGACGGCACCGGCCCATTTCCGCGGACTGCACCGCCTTGAGGAAGGAAAGGCGATCGCGCAAGCGGCGCCGCGCGTCTTCGTCGTCGTTGGTGGCCTGGGCCAGATACTCCTCCAGGGAGTGAATGCGATCGGCGGTGGACAGGGTCTCGATCCACATCTTGCGCACGTCGGTGTCGGAGTCATCCAGTGCATGGGCGCGGGCAATCAGGATGTGCTCGCGGGCATAGTTCGCACTGGCCTCCGCCACGCGCGCGGCTCCCAGATAGGCCCGTGCGTTCGGCCTGGAGTTGGGCTGGGCGGGATCGGGAGGAGCGGCAATCACCTCAGTGAACAGCCTTCCTGCCTCGGGAATCTCGCCCTGGCGGAACAGAAGTTCTCCTTCGGCAACCTTCAGGTCGGGATAGCTCGGCGCCACCTGGAGGGCCTTGCGCAGGGTGTCGTCGGCTTCCTGTACCTTGTCTTGCTTCAGATAGCAGCGGATGATTCCTGCGTAAGCATCCCCCGAGGCCGCATCCGCCTTCAGAACTTCGTTGTAGCGGGAGATCGCCAGATCGAACGACCCTTTGCGGTACTGGATCTGCGCATCGGCCAGGATGGGGGCAGGGTCAGGCTGCGGGTTCGAGGCAGGTTTCGGTTCCTGCGAGAGAAAAACGATGCCGGCAAGCGATACGGAAGTGAGTAGCCAAAATCCAACTCGCATGCTGACTATGATACGACCATGTATGCAAGCAGGTTGTGGATAAAGACCGCGCTGCCCCCACGCTTCGTGGTTTTCGTGGCGTGGGTATTCGCGCTGCCAACGTCACGAAATCTTTCGCTTCTTAGTTTCTGCCTTTTGGAGTTCGCTTACCAGGTCAGGACCGGCCTCACCATAGGCGTAATGTCGGAAGCTGCTCCAGGCCCAGTCTCGGGTTTGCAGCGCTAGTCCTCGTTTGACCGATTGCGATGCAGGTATCGCAATTTCTCCACGAGTTTCTTCTCGGTGCGCACGACGAAGCCGTAGAACCGAGGAAGCCTGATACGACTATTTTCCTGGGGCACCTGGTACGGATTCGAGACACCCGCTTGCAATCGAGCCAGAAAACTTAGCCCGGTGCCGAGCGGCCTGGCCGTGACGGGTGAACATTATGAAGCTTGGAAGCGGTGGAAAACCCCATTGAGGACGACGGCACCAGTACCCCGCCCTTCGTAAACCACGAAGCGTGGATCAGCCATTCAGGGATTTTGCCAGCCGCCCCCTTGACAACGTCCTCCTCATCTCAGTACAATTGGCACTCGTATAGCGGAAGTGCTAACAGCGTTCGCTAACCCATCTAAATCATAGGTTTACAAACGAGAAGTTCTGACACACCAACGCTTAAATTGAAAGGAGTAGCAACCATGGCAAAATTTACCCCACTCCATGACCGCATACTCGTGCGGCGCATTGAAGAAGGCGAAACCACCCGCGGTGGCATCATCATCCCCGACTCGGCTAAAGAAAAGCCGCAGGAGGGCGAAGTAGTCTCCGCCGGCAAAGGCAAGATCAACGAAGAAGGCAAGGTTCGTCCCCTCGATGTAAAAGAAGGCGACCGCATCCTGTTCGGCAAGTACTCGGGGACCGAAATCAAGCTCGATGGTGAAGATTTCATCATCATGCGCGAAGAAGAAGTCCTCGGCATCCTGACCGGCGCCACCGCCAAGAAGGAAACTGCCGGGTCGCGGAAGTAACGCACGGTTCCTCGACCTCGCTTGGGATGACAAGGTGTTTAGCTGGTCGCCAGGAGCTAGCAGCTAATAGCTCTTAGCTGACAGCGTCAATGAAATTCATAAGGAGATACAAGCAATGGCAAAGCATATTGTTCACGGAGAAGAGTCGCGGCAGGCGATCCTCCGCGGCGTCAACCTTCTGGCCGACGCCGTGAAGGTCACACTTGGCCCCAAGGGCCGCAACGTCGTTATTGAGAAGAAGTTCGGTTCGCCGACCATCACCAAGGACGGCGTTACCGTGGCGAAAGAAATCGAACTGAAGGACGGCCTCGAGAACATGGGCGCCCAGATGGTGCGCGAAGTCGCTTCCAAGACTTCCGACGTTGCCGGCGACGGCACCACCACCGCCACCGTTCTGGCCCAGGCTATCTATCGCGAAGGCGTGAAGACTGTCGCGGCTGGTGCCAATCCGATGGCCCTGAAGCGCGGCATCGAGAAGGCCGTCGAGGTCATTTGCGGCAAGCTCAACAAGGAAGGCGAGCGCGAGAAGGGCGAACTGGACAAGTTCTCCAAGCCCGTCACCGGCGAAATGATCGCGCAGGTCGGCACCATCTCGGCCAACAATGACGAGACCATCGGCAAGATCATCGCCGAGGCCATGAAGAAGGTTGGCAAGGACGGCGTCATCACCGTCGAAGAGTCCAAGACGCTCGAGACTCAGCTGGAAGTTGTGGAAGGCATGCAGTTCGACCGCGGCTATCTCTCGCCCTACTTCGTCACCGATCCCGAGCGCATGGAAGTCGCCCTCGAGAACGCCTACATCCTGATCAACGAAAAGAAGATCAGCTCGATGAAGGACCTGCTCCCGCTGCTCGAGCAGATCGCCAAGGGCGGCAAGCCGCTCATCATCATCGCTGAGGACGTGGAAGGCGAAGCGCTGGCCACGCTCGTGGTCAACAAGCTAAGGGGCACGCTGCAAGTCGCGGCCGTAAAGGCTCCCGGCTTCGGCGATCGCCGCAAAGCGATGCTGCAGGACATCGCCATCCTGACCGGCGGCAAGGCCATCACCGAAGATCTGGGCATTAAGCTCGAGAACGTGCAGATCTCCGACCTCGGCCAGGCCAAGAAGATCACCATCGACAAGGACAACACCACCATCGTGGAGGGCAAGGGCAAGCACAACGAGATCGAAGGCCGCGTGAAGGAAATTCGCAGCCAGATCGACAAGACCACCAGCGACTACGACCGCGAGAAATTGCAGGAGCGGCTGGCGAAACTGGTCGGTGGCGTAGCCGTGATCAAAGTCGGCGCCGCAACCGAAACTGAAATGAAGGAAAAGAAAGCGCGTGTCGAAGACGCGATGCATGCCACCCGCGCGGCCGTGGAAGAAGGCATTGTCCCCGGCGGCGGCGTAGCTCTTGCCCGCAGCGTTTCGGCGCTCGAAAAGCTGAAGCTGGAAGGCGACGAGCAGATCGGCGTCAACATCGTGAAGCGGGCCATCACCGAGCCGCTGCGCATGATCGCCGAGAATGCCGGCGAAGAAGGCGCGGTCGTGCTGGGCAAGGTCAATGATGCCAAGGACGCCAACTTCGGCTACAACGCCTTCTCTAACGAGTACGAAGATCTGGTTAAGGCTGGCGTGCTCGACCCGACCAAGGTCGTGCGTACTGCCCTGCAGAACGCCGGATCGATTGCCTCGTTGATGCTCACCACCGAAGCCCTGGTCGCGGAGATTCCGGAAAAGAAGGAAGCTCCCGCACCCGGCGGACACGGTGGCGGCATGGGCGACATGTACTAAGAGCAGTGGCCAGTTGCCAGGGGCCAGCAAGAACCATGTGGGAACCGCCGCCCTCGGCGGCCCACTCGGCACCGAAGCCCCGCTCGCAAGAGCGGGGCCTTTTCACGTTTGGGGGGCCTATTCGTCCAAAGCATTTTGGACGCCGCTAGCGTTGCTCATTCAGTCGTCGCGCAGATTGATTGTCAGGCAACGCCGGTCAAAGAGGATGTGTCCGTGGGGGGCCCAGCCTAATCGTTGCGATTGGCACGAATCCTGCGGAGGCCTCCCCTAACGCTCATGTTTTCAACCTCTTGCTCCCACAACATTGGGCCCCCTGGGACTTCCATGATTTCAATCGACCGCTCCCATCAAGTGCCGCCCAGTCCGTCGGCCCGCCGCCCATTCAAAGCCCAAACCGGATGAACCTGACATCGGACTGTCCCGTCTCGCCGCTTTTGCTTTAAGATGTCGTCCCATAGCGAATCCACACGACCAAGCACCAATCCGATAGCAGGTTCAGTCCTTGAGGAGAACTGCATGGCGATCACGGTGGTGGCTGACCCGGAAGACCTGACCTGGGACGACTTCGACGTCACTCCCGACCGCATCACGGATCCTGCCGACGGCACTCTGGTCGATGCGTTCACGCGCTTCAATTTCGCCTTTCCCGATCGGCCGGCGCGGCGGATTGGCCACGAGTTTGCCCTTGCTGATCCCAACGTCATCACCATTAGTCCCAATGCGCAGGTGTTTGCCAACGTGCTGCAAACCGACGCACTGCTCTCCCACGAGCAGTTGCACTATGATGTCGGCGTCGTCATCGCGCGGGCGCTGGCGCTCGAATTGGCGCATTTGCGGGCTCCGAGTTTTGCCGCCTTGCGGGCAGCGCTCAACGATGCCTTCAATCTGCATTTCCAGCGACGCGCAGGCCTCATCCAGCGGCGCTATGACAAGGACACCAATCACGGCTCCATCCTCCACTTCCAGCGCATATGGAAGAACGCCATGGCGGGCTGCCTGGCGCATCCGAAAGCCGACCATCTTCTGGGATGGTGGTTGTGAGGCGCATGGGGCAGGAGGAACGAGACCGTCGGCGGACAAAGTAGCGAAGCAAGCGCAATACCCTAGGCTACGGAGGTCAACGTCCCCATCCTAACCTCGCAAAAGGCGCGACGTTAGGATGAGGCACCCTCAGGTCTCTCTACCCTTTGGTTCCTCTGCCCTTCGACCCTCGGTTCCCTTACTCGTGGCGGAGGGCTTCGACGGGCTCCATGCGGGCGGCCTTCAGAGCGGGCCACATGCCGGCCGTGATGCCGACGAAGGCCAGGATCAAAAAGGCGGTCAGCATCACGCTGCGGGATGTTTTCAGGAAAATGTCGCCGTCGTGATTGGCGGTTTTGTAAAGGTCGGAGTAAAGCGGCATCGCAGGGATGGCGTGGGCCAGCGCGACCGAGACCAGCATGCCAAGCGCTCCGGCGGCGAACGTCAGCACCAGGGCCTCAATCAGAAACTGCCAGGCGATATCGCGGTTGCGTGCTCCCAGCGCTTTGCGCAGGCCAACTTCTTTGGTGCGCTCGGTCACGCTGACCAGCATGATGTTCATCACTCCCACGCCGCCGACGCCGAGCGTGAGGAATCCGATGAATCCGAGGATGAGGCGCAGGGCGATTCCGAATTGCTGGATGTCCTTGACGTCATCGACGGTATCCCATTCGGGGCTGGACTTGTCGTCCTTGGGGTTGAAGTTGTGGCGGCGGGCGAGCACCTCCCTCACCTGCGCCAGAGCTGCCTTGTGCTGGAGCGCGGTGACGGGCTGGAATACGAACATGCTGGGATCGCGCTGGTTGTTGATGTCGCTCATGCTTTCGAAGGGCAGGAACACGTTCTCGTTGTCAGGGCCGTTGTTGGAGGAATCCTGAATCTTTAGCTTGAGCAGACCGATTACATCCCAGGTCTCACCGTTGATGGTGACGTGGTCGCCGACGGGATCGCGGCCGCCGAAGACTTTCTTCGCAGCATTCGGACCGAAGATCAGGACGTGGCGATGCTCGGTAAAATCGCTCTCTTCGAAGAAGCGGCCTTCGGCAATGTTCAGCTTGCGCATTTCGCCATAGGAATACTGAACGGCTTTGCTCTGAACGGAGATGACCTTGTCGCCGTACTTGTACGCAACGCCATCGTCCCATTCCGCACTGACCAGGCGAACCAGAGGCGCTTCCTCGCGGATGGCCTGGATATCTTCATACTTGAAGTAGATGCGTTTGCCGGCGCGCTGTCCGCCGGCCTGCATGCTGGTCTGGCCCTGCCAGACGATGATGACGTTGTTGCCGATCCCGATGAAGGCGGTGAGCACGCCATCGCTCACGCTCTCGCCGTAGCCGAGCAGAAGGACGACCGTGGTGAGGCCCCACACGATGCCCATCATGGTGAGGATGGAACGCAGGCGGTTTCGCGCCAGAGCGTCCCAGCTTTGCAGGATGAGTTCCTTGATGCGCATTGGATCAGGATTTCCTCAGGGACGAAAGCCCGACCCCAAGTTCGTCTTCTAACGCGGCCCTGAAGGCCGCTCTTCCACCCTCAACTTCTCTCGCTTCATCCGCGACTTTTCACTTGTTCCATCAAGTTCCCACCGTGGCACGGCTCACTCCTGGCGCAGGCATTCGATGGGGCTCAACGCGGCCGCGCGTTGGGCGGGATACATGCCTGCGCCGACAGTGATCAGTCCCAAGGTTAACAGCGACACGATGATCGCCAGGGGTGAAATGACGGGATGCGGAATGATATCCGGCAGCTCGACGTTGTTCACCGCGAGGCAGATGCCGACTCCGAGGCCGAGGCCGACCGCCCCGCTGATGAGCATGAGGGTGGCTGACTCGGCAAAGAACTGGTTGCGGATATCACGTGCCGTCGCCCCCAGAGATTTGCGCACACCGATTTCGCGGGTACGCTCGGTGACGGCGACCAGCATGATGTTCATGACGCCGATGCCGCCCAGGGAAAGCGTCATCAGGGCGACCGCGCCGAAGAAGATGGTCATCACATCAAAGATGCGTTCCACGAGTTTCGACCCGTCGAGCGTGTCCCAGATGAAGAGCGCGTCTTTGTCGCTGGGTTCGAAATGGTGGGCGCGACCGAGAATTTCATAGATCTGGCGCATTGCCTGTTCGTGATGGTCGGGATCTGCGACCTCAACGACGAGATTGTTGATCCATCCTTTGAAAATGCCGGGTTCTTCCGGGGGCGGAAAGTCGCGCGCCATGGAGGAGTAGGGAACGAAAAGCTGGGTGTTGTCAGGTCCGCTGCCATAACTGCCGTTCTGCTTCTTCTTCTCCAAAATGCCAATCACGGTGTACGGGGAACCGTTCATGGTGAGGATTTCGCCGATGGCGGGCTGGCCCGGAAATAACTGGTCGCGTGATTCGACGCCGAGCACGACCACGCGACGGCTGTCTTTCTCATCGTCGTCGGTCATGAGACGGCCCTCCTGGACTTTGAGCGAGCGGAAACGCTGGTAATCGGGCCACACGCCGCGGACCGGACGCGATGCGGCGTTGTAACGGCTGACTTCCGCTACGCTGCGTCGCAGTTCAGGGCTGACGGTTTTGATCAGGTAGGCTTCGTTCTTGATGGTGTAGGCGTCCTCGACGGAGAGCCGGACCGGGCGTCCGGCGGCGTAGCCACCTGCCTGTTCGCTGGTTCGCCCGCCCCAAACGATGGCGAGATCGACGCCGATGGTTTTGAGGCGCTCTTTCTGATCGTGGCTGAATCCCTTGCCCAAGCCGACTAGGAGAATGACGGAGGTGATCCCCCAGATAATTCCGAACATGGTCAGAAAGCTGCGCAGTTTGTGCGCGGCGATGGACCCAGCCGTTTGTCGCAGGACCTCCCGAACGTTCAAGAGGCGGAATCCTCCTAGAGGGTTGGACGCGCCGAATGTGGTAACGAAAGCCGAAGGAATAAACGACGCCGCGAAGTGGAAACCATTCTACATGGCGGCCGGCACGTTGGGCTCGCGCTCTGGCTTGACGTGACGGTGCCGGAGGCGTAGCCTCGGCTGCGAAAATCGAAGGAGGGCTATTCATGGTTCCGGTTCCGCTGGCCGCGCTGTGGCTTCCCATCGTTTTGTCGGCGGTGATCGTTTTCATCGCCAGTTCGATCCTGCACATGGTGCTGCCGTACCACCGCAGCGACTACAAACAGCTTCCCGATGAGGACAAGTTGGTCACGGCACTGCGTCCTTCCAACCTCAAGCACGGGCTCTATGTGTTTCCCTTCTGCACCCACAAGAACATGAAGTCGCCCGAGATAATGGAAAAATTCAAACAGGGGCCGGTTGGCTTCGTGACGATTGTTCCTAACGGCCCACCAGCCATGCCGAAGTTTCTGGGACAGTGGTTCGTTTTCTGCCTTCTGGTCAGCTTCTTCGTTGCTTATCTCACTGGTCATACGGTCGCGGCGGGCACGCAGTATCTGGCGGTATTCCGCGTTGCGGGAACAGCGGGGTTTCTCGCGTACGGCCTGGGCCACTTGAGCGACGGCATCTGGAAGGGCCAATTATGGGCGAACACGCTCAAAGAAGTCGGGGACGGGCTCATCTACGGTATGCTCACCGCGGGAACGTTCGGCTGGCTATGGCCTCACTTGAGTACCTAGCGAGCTGCGGAAAACGCATTCCCTCGGTCGCAGCACCCCCCCAGCGGCTAAAGCCGCCAATCATTTTGTTGCGTTGGCGGCGCGACCGGAAGCCGCGCGCTTTCAATGCAGCGCCTGCTAAACAGAACCGACGATTCTTGCTGCGGCATCGAGTGCAACCGACAGCTTTTGGGGATCCGTTAGTCCACCCTGGGCCTGGTCTTTGCTGCCCCCGCCCCGGCCGCCGAACTCTGCCACTATTTGTTTCATCAGGGCACCCATGTCGAAGCACTGGCCGGACGACTGGGCGAAGACGAGTGAGGGTTGCGGCGAAGTCGTGGCCAGCAGTGCGACGGCGTTGGGCGAAAGGCGGGAGAGTTTCTGGGCAAGCAGCTTGACGAAGTTCAGGTCTCGGTCGGACAGCGTACGGATTATCACTTTGTGCCTGGCTGCTTCCGGCGTTTCTGCGAGAAGCGCCGCCGCCTGCGCTTCTGCGAGTTCTTCCTGAGATTGTTCGCGCTGCTTGCGCAGGGACCTGATTTCGTCGAGGGACTTGCGGGCCTGCTGGGGAGTATCGTAAATGTGCGCGGAAAAAAGCGCAGCGGTTTCGGTGAGCGTGGTGTAGTCGCGGCGCGCGGTGGCTACGGCTCGCTGTCCGGCTACGAATTCCACTCGCCATCCCTGGCGAACTCTTTCTGCCTTTCTTAGTAAGACGCAGCCGATCTGTCCGGTCTGGCGCACGTGGGTTCCGCCACAGGCACTCAGGTCGAAGTCAGCGATGTCGATCAGGCGGAGTTGGTCGCGCTCAGCGGGTGGGAGTTTGCGCAGCCCCAACTTCCCGGCTTCGTCGCGGCTGACGAAGCGGATATTCACCGGCCGGTTCTCAAGGATGATTTCATTGGCGAGGCGCTCGGCGGCTTCAATCTGATCTTTGGTCAGCGTGGGAGTGTCGAGGTCGATCGAGCAGTAGTCGTCGGCCATGTGGAATGAGACGGTGTGGAGATCGCAGAGGCGGATAAACGCGGCGGAGAGTACGTGCTGGCCGCTGTGCTGCTGAACGTGGTCGCGGCGCCGGGTGGCGTCGATCTGGCCGTGGACGCGGGTTCCGGGTTTGACGTCTTTCACCGGGGCTTCGAGGTAGTGAACGACTTTGCCGTCTTCGGCGTCGGCTACTTCGGTGACGCGAAGCCTGGCGGCGTCGGTGGTGATCCAGCCGGTGTCGAAGACTTGGCCGCCGCTGGTGGGATAGAAGGCGGTACGGTCGAGAATGAGCGCCGGGCGTGGGGTCTCGGCCGCTTCTTGAACTTCGGCGTCGAAATCGTACAGGAAGGAATCGTGGTAGTAGAGGCGGTCGGTCATGGCAGGAGACATCATTTTAAACACAGAGCGCACCCGGCGACACAGGGACTGCGGGATGACATTCTTTAGGGGCTTTTCAGTAGGGCCCTATGATGCCGCCGATTTGTCGGGTGGACGGTTTCGCCGATTTTGGCGGCTTGGGAGACAGCGACTTTCCCGCTTTCTGGTCGAGAACATCCAGGTATTTCAGGCCGGTGCCGGTGTTGAACAGGACAACCGTATCTTCGGGCTGAAAGAAGCCGCTGGCACGGAGTCTGCGGCAGGCGACCAGGCAGGCTGCGCCTTCAGGGGCGGCGAAAATGCCTTCGACTTTGGCCCAATGGCGGGTGGCTTCGAGGATCTCTTCATCGGTGGCGGCGATGGCGGTGCCGTTGCTCTTCTTCAGGATGTCGAGAATCAGGTAGTCGCCGTATGGTTTGGGGACTCGCAGACCGGAGGCGAGCGTCGCCGCATTCGGCCACATTTCGACTGAGGACTTCCCCTCTTCCCACGCTTTGACTATCGGGGCGCAACCGGATGATTGCACGGCAATCATCTTGGGGCGTTCGGGACCGATCCAGCCTAGAGCTTCCATTTCATCGAACGCCTTCCACATGCCGAGCAGGCCGACTCCACCCCCGGCGGGATAGATGATGCCCTGGGGAAGCTTCCAGCCCAGTTGTTCGGCCACCTCGAAGCCCATGGTCTTCTTGCCTTCGACTCGGTAGGGCTCTTTGGTAGTGGAGACGTCGAACCAGCCGTCTTTTTGCCAGGCCTCCGTCTCTTTCAGTTCGGCGACTTTCTTCGCGCAGTCGCTGATGAGTCCGTCAACCAGAGTGACGTGCGCACCGTAGTAGTCGCACTCGATGCGGTTGGCGGCGGGAACGTCTCTGGGCATGAAAATGTGAGCAGCCAGGCCGGCGGTGGCGGCGTAGGCGGCTAGCGCTCCAGCCGCGTTTCCGGCGGACGGGATCGCGAGATTTTTCAACCCGAAGTGGCGAGCCATGGTGACGCAGGCAGAGAGGCCGCGAGCTTTGAAGGACCCGGTGGGATTGAGGCCTTCGTCTTTGATGAAGACGCCGGGAAATTCCCGGCTCGACAGCAGGGGTGTGAAGCCTTCGCCGAGGGAAACGGGATTGGCGTCTGGAAGCACAGCATCGTAGCGCCACATGGTGGGAGCGCGTCCGGCTAAGCGGGCAGCGGAGAACGTAGCTTTGATGCGCGGGAGATCGTAGCGGGCGTAGAGGATGCCGGCGTCGTTGGGACAGACGGACTGCGGGCGGTCGGCGGGGTAGTGTTCTCCGCAGCGGGTGCACTCCAGGTGCGTGAGCATGGCGTTGGGAGTTTAGCATTCGGAAGGAGTTCTCGGTTCTCGGATTGTTTAGACAAAACCAAGGGGGTGGGGCGTCATATGGGAGGTTGCACTTGGCGGACCGCGGACTCAATCCCGAGTTGGTGAACGCGTTGTACCAGAAGCACGGGGCGGCGAGGCATAGGCATCCTGCCCACCATTTTCATCGAATTGGCGCCGCGGAAACCCAAGATCGCCGCAGCGGGGTGAAGTGAAACGGTCCTGCCCCGATTGGCACAATATGGATGGGGGATGGCGCCGGTGAAGTTTGAGAATCAAATGACAGAACCGCGGCATCCGGCGACGCGACCGGCGAGTCCAACTCTCTGTAAGCTTCGCGACGGAGAACAACCATGTGGATGAGATCATGCGCGGTGTGCAAGTCGCTCCTTCGGAAAATGCGGTTGTGCGATTCGGTCCGCTGCCAGTGCGGATGGGAATGGCGGGGTTAGGCATTATGAAAACGGCCGATGCGTGGGGCGAGATCGAGGTATTGGGGAGGAAGCCTATGGCGAAGGTAATTGAGTTTTATGTACCGAATAGCTTCCGGAAGTGCATGAAGTGGATCCCTTCAGAACAGCGAGGCAAGGTAATCGAGTTCTGCCCCTCCAAAAAGAAGACGGCCTGACCCTCCAGCTTGGTTTCCTGGGAACTTCAGACTCTGCACCTCATCGACTGCGCGTCGTCCTTCAGCTTCCCGAGTCAACAAACCCGTACAAGACTTCGCATGATTACCAATTGCCAGAGCAGCCAGGACGGTGAGGCCTGCCTCGCTCAGCAGGGGTCGCGCCCGCGATTACGAAACGGAGTGCCGAATAGTTTAGTATCAGCTCACCCCTGCAGGGCTAAGGAGAACTGAATGAGCAAGTTCGTGATTGGGCTGATTTTAGGGCTGGTTGCGGTTCCGGTGATGGTCTACTTTTATTTTTCTACGGGAAGCGCGCCCGTGGCCACATCGGCGCCGCCGATGCCATTTGAAAAGGCGTTCGCCAGCATGGCGCTGCATGCGCGGGTTGACAAGGAAGCACCGAAGACCGCCCCCATCGCCACCGATGACGCGGCGTACGCTGCCGGCGCGCAGATCTATAAGGACAACTGCGCGGTGTGTCACGGGCTGCCGGGCCAGGAGCAGACGGCCATTGCCAAGGGCATGTTTCCGAAGCCGCCAAAGCTGATGGAGGGGACGGGAGTGACGGACGATCCGGCGGGCGAAACCTATTGGAAGGTCGCGGGCGGGATTCGCATGACGGGAATGCCGGGATATGACAAGTCGCTGTCGACGACGCAGATGTGGCAGGTGAGCCTGCTGCTGGCGAACGCCGACAAGTTGCCGAAGGCGGTGAAGGATAGTTTTGCGCCGACCCCGGCGACGGTCGCGCCAATCGGGGTAAAGAAGTAGGAGCCGAATCCCGGCAATTTTCAGCTTGGACGACGCGGAGCGATGGCCGCGTCGCCCTCTTTGCACCGGGTTCACCCACTTCAGGCGCCCCCCCCGGGACTCGGTTCCCTCTTGTGGCGCTTGAGCCGCCAGTGAACTGGAGGGCTGTTTTCATGCGCGTCTCCGGCGCCAGTCTTTTCTGACGGCGCTGCGCTTTCGCGCTGCCCGGCTGGGTTCAGGGCAGGTCCGCGCGGCGACTGCGTGCTATAGTGCGATTCGCATGGGATCGTTTCTCTTCTTTGCCTTTTCCTGGTGGGCGATTTTGCTGCGGGTGGTGGCGATTGTTCACTTTATCCGGCGGCGGCCGGACTTTTTCTGGATCTGGGTGATTCTGTTTCATTGGGTGGGAGCGCTGGTCTACATCGTGGTGGAAGTGCTGCCGGATGCGGGGCTGCTGCGGAGTTCGTTTCAGGTGTTTCCGCGGCGGCGGCGGATTCACGAACTGGAACGCATCATTCTCGACAATCCTTCAGCTGGAAATTACGAAGAGCTGGGTCTGCTGTATCTGGACGACGGGGATTTCGCGCGAGCGCGGGCGTGTTATGACAAGGCAATTTCTTCGCGGACCGATGATGCCGATGCCTTTTACCGGCGCGGGGTGGCGGAGATCGAATTAGGAGACTTCGCGGCGGCGGTGCCGGATCTCGAGCGCGCGGTGACGGCGGACCCTGACTACGATTTCCATCGGGCCAAGGGACTGCTGGCCTGGGCATACGCACAGACCGGGCAAGCCGAGAAGGCGAACGCGATGTTCCGGGAAGCGACGCGGATCTCGACGATCTCGGAAACGTATTACCACTACGCTCTGTTCCTGCAGTCGCAGGGACGCATTACCGAAGCGCGCGATTGGGCGCAGAAGATTCTGGATAAGAAACCCACCATGCCGGGATACCTGCGACGGAGGGAACGCGGGTGGTTCCGCAAGGCGAGCGGATTGCTGGGGCAGTTGGGTGCCGCGGCGCGAAGCTGAAAGGGGTCGAAGCCCTCGAGGATAGCCCTGGACCGGGGATAAAGCCTGCGCTGATTCCACGCGCTTCACGCCGCCAAAGGAGGGCCGCTCTTCCACGGCCAGGTGCATTCTCGGAGTTTCTCTGCCCCGGTAAAGCGATGCTCTGATACGAAGCTAGCGCTTTTCCGCGGCGCTCCCCTCCCGCAGCTGCTGAACGAAGGCTTGCTGGTCGAGACGGATTCCTCTCATGGGAATCGTGGCGGCGAGCCGGAAAACGATGTCATCCAAGGCTGTGCCGTGCTGCCATTCCGCCAAGCGGCCTTCCCGGTAGAGCGCTCGCAGTTGGGTCTGGCGCAACCACACCGCGGGCAGGTTCGCTGCAGGGCTGCAGGCGCGGGCCATGGACTCGAGACTCAGCACGCCGTCTTTGCCGCAATAACGCCTGGCTCTCTCCACGCACATTTCGTGGAGGCATTTGAGATCGTGGTCCTCGACGGGCGGGACCGCCGCCCCGGCTTCCGCCTGCTTGATGAAAGCTTGGAAGGATTCGAGTAGTTCCGCTTGCGGGTCGGCCATTTTGCGTCACCGGAATCAGGCTGCCGAAGCCATCATACCTATGTCGGTCCCGACCGGTAAGGTGCCTGCAAAGAAATGGTGGGTCAGTCGAATTCTTGAGTCGCGCGTCGTCATCCGGAAGGCCCACGTTTTTCTCCCGTGGGCCGAGCAATGTCTGTCCTACCAGACATTCTTTCGCGCGCGATCCCTCCCTCCGCCCTGAAAAGCGGATGCAGTCGGGATGACGCCGACGCCGGGGGCCACCGCGGTACCAACCCACTACCTGCAAAGAACCCGGACCGAGATGGCGCACGGGCATGCACCGTGCGGCGAGAAACTTGATACTATTCACTCCGCACAAACGGAGGGCCTCGCCACCATGATGAACCGCCGCTCCTTTCTAATTGCCAGCGGACTGACTGCTCTCGCCTCAACCCGGGTGTTCGGCGCGAATGACACCCTTCGCATCGGAGTCATTGGAGCCGGCGGCCGGATGGAGGGCCTGCTCGATGCCGCAGACAAGGCGGGCCTCTACCAGATCGTGGCGGTCAGCGACGTGTACGGACCTCATCGCGACGCCATCAAGGAGCGCTCCAAGGGTCTGGCGACCACCCACCTCGATTATCGGGAAGTGCTGGAGAAGGACATCGATGCGGTGATCATTGCCTCGCCTGACCACTGGCACGTTCCCATGGCAGTGGACGCGCTGAAAGCAGGCAAAGACGTGTTTCTGGAAAAGCCGGTCACCCACACCCTGGACGAAGGCGCTGCGCTCACCCGCGCGGTTCGATCCGGCAAACAGATTTTGCAGTGCGGCATGCAGCAGCGCAGCTGGACTCATTTTCGCGATGCTGTCGATCTGATTCAGGCGGGCAGCCTGGGGCGTGTGGTGCAGGTGCGAACCTACTGGTGGCAGAACTATCACCGGGACGGGCCGGCGAAACCGATCGACCAGCAGGCGCTCGATTGGAAACTGTGGCTCGGGTCCGCTCCCGACCAGCCGTTCAGCGACGAGAAATTCCGTCATTGGCGGTGGTTCTGGAATTTCGGCGGCGGCGCCATGACCGACCTGTTTACGCACTGGATCGACGTGGTGCACTGGGCAATGAAAGTGGATCAACCGCGTCAAGCCCACATGCTCGCCGACAAATATATTTTCGACCAGTGGGATTGTCCGGACACGATTCAGGCCATGTTCCGGTATCCCGGATTCGACGTGGTGTACGAAGGCATGATGAATTCCTCGATCGACGATGGAGGCCTGGAGTTCCGCGGGACGGAAGCGACCCTGAAGATCAATCGCGGTGGGTTTGCCGTGTATCGGGAGCGGGTGGAGGAGGAGAAGAATCCAGCTCTTACCTCGCACAGTGTGCTTGATGGGACCATCTCCCACATGCAGAATTTCTTCGAGTGCATCAAGTCGCGCAAAGAACCGAACGCGCCGGTCGAAACCGGGGTCGCGGCGGCGCGCGCCGGGCAAATCGGGAACATGGCTTACCAGCACAGTGGGCAGACGGCCTGGCCGCCGAAGGGCTGATTCCATTAGCACAGCCCACACAGATTCTCAGCTGCTTCCGGCTTCGGACGCGTAGGACCACTGCTCGTCCCAGTGTCCGAGCAGGAACGTGCCGTTGCCTTCGGCGTCGCGCCGGTACCCCAATACCGCGAGATCCGCGGAGAACGCCTGCAGGAATTGTGCGCGGTTGCCCTCCTGGACCTGTGCTGCCTTGTTGCGAGTCTCGGGGGACGCCTTCCAGTCGTAAACCTGACTCGGCACCGTGATTTTCTTTTGCGGCTCTAACGCCTGGTTCGTCCCGGACGCCAATAAGCCCTGCACTCGCTTTGACTTCAGCCACCATTCGGCGATCAGCCGGTCCGTAGG
>Ga0209698_10001320_pt1 | contig 28556 bp, 26 predicted proteins | sample LitLauG_LLR_2012_FD_187203 | JGI IMG/M metagenome (GOLD analysis project Ga0209698, IMG submission 187203) | Freshwater sediment microbial communities from Pennsylvania, USA - Little Laurel Run_MetaG_LLR_2012 (SPAdes) (version 2) | ecosystem: Environmental > Aquatic > Freshwater > Creek >... | reverse complement strand
GTGCGGCTCTGAACCACCGCTGCATGCCCCGCTCCTTCTCCGCCCGGCCCGCCCCGGGGGACCCCGGTCGGGCGCATCATCCCACCGGCAGGGTCCGGGCGCAACGCGCCCACCGCGCCCGCAGCGGCCTGACCTGCGTCGACAGGCCGCTGGACGGCGCGGCTAATCTGATGCGTCACCCGATCGGGGGTGGTGTAATCGGCAACACGACTGGTTCTGGTCCAGTTATTGAGGGTTCGAGTCCTTCCCCCCGAGCACGGCGGCTCCGTCTGACGGAGGCCACCGCTCGGCCCCATCGTCTAGAGGCCTAGGACACCACCCTCTCAAGGTGGCGACACGGGTTCGAATCCCGTTGGGGCTGCAAAGGAAATCCCAGTTCAGATGCATTAAGTGTCGAACGGCACTTGCCTGGCAAGGCGACTTGTCCATCCCTTTGTCCATCCATTCGGGTACATTCAGACCCAGCGGATGGACAAAGCGGACGGGGGACTGCCATGGCCGGTTCCATGCGGCAGCGGGGGAGGGATGCGTGGCAGTTGCGCGTCTACGCCGGACGCGACGCGCAGACCGGGCGGAAGCGCTACGTCGAGCGCACGGTGCGCGGGACGAAGCGGGAAGCGTCCAAGGCGCTCGCCTCTTTGATCGTCGAGTCGGAGCGTTTCACTCCGCAGTCGGGTGCGAAGGGCACCTTCGAAGCGCTGCTGCGCGAGTGGCTCGATCTTGCCGCTCCGAGCTTCTCGCCGCGGACGGTCTCCACGACGAGGCAGTACATCGACACGGCCATCGCCCCCGCGCTCGGTGCGGTTCCCGCAGCCAAGCTCACCGCGAGCGATCTCGACAGGTTCTATGGGCAGTTGCTCGCCAATGGGGCCGGGCGCTTTCCCTATGCCCCGGCCACGGTGAGGCGGGTGCACGGCATCATCCGGCGCGCGCTCGGCCAGGGAGTCCGCTGGGGCTGGATCTCCCACAACCCCGCCCTGGACGCCTCGCCACCGCGCGTACCGGCCAGGGAGCTCTCGCCGCCAACTCCGGACGAGCTCGTGTGCCTGTTCCGCATGGCTCAGGAGGTCGACCCGGCTCTCGCCGCCTTCATCTTGCTGGCGGGTTCCACGGGCGCCCGTCGGGGTGAGCTGATTGCTCTCCGCTGGAGGGACGTCGATCTGGACGGGGAGCTCCTGACCATCTCGCGGGGGATCGTCGAAGCGGATGGCGAGCTCATTGAGAAGGACACCAAGACCCACCAGACCCGGCGCGTCTCCCTGGATCCGGACACCACCGCAGCTCTCGTGGCGCATCGGTCCTGGTCGGAAGCCAACGCCGAGAGCGCCGGAACCGCCATCTCCGACGATTCGTTCGTCTTCAGTCATGCTCCCGACGGGTCGACACCGTGGCGACCTGATTCCACCTCACGCGCCTTCAGAGTCCTCTGCATGCAGGCCGGAGTCTCCGGCGTCCGACTGCACGACCTGCGCCACTACGTCGCCACCCGTCTCCTGTCGTCGGGCATCGATGTCCGCACGGTGGCCGGTCGCCTGGGGCATCGAAATCCTGCGACCACACTCAACGTCTATGCCCACTTCGTGCCTGAGGTGGATGGCGAAGCCGCCGGCGTTCTCGGTGACATATTCCGGAAGGCTTTGGACACGAGCGGACCGTCCGGTTGACCTCATCGCCGATCGGCACGTCCCGCCGCCGGCCGGCTCAGCCGTCAACCTGCTGCCGGAGGTCCGCCCACTCCCCACTGTGCTCGTCGGCGACGGCAGCCAAGCGCCGCCACCGGTCCACCTGGCCGCCCGGGATGATCATGTTGAAGGTCGTGCGCATGCGGAATTCGAGGACCACCACGCCGTCATCGCCGGCTTCGTACGCGTACGGAGCTCCGGCGGGGACGAAGAACCCGTCACCGGCCTCCAATACCTGGGACCCCATGGAGATCGATCCCTCGACGATGTAGTACATGCAGTCTGCGTCGTGGCTGTGCCTCGGCAGCACGTAGTGCGGGGCGAACCAAGCCTTGACGAGTGAGTAGCCGTCCTCCCCGTCACCGCGGAAGAGGACCGCGTCATGTCCGCCTACTGCGATGTTGGCCGAACGCGGTCCGTCTGCAGCCAGCTGTCGTTGGTCGTCGGGATCGAAGATAGGCGTCGACATCGTGCCCGACTCGAACAACCCAGGAGCGCCCGCCCCTCGAAACAACTTGATGCCCCGGCGTCTACTCCCACCGCTCTTGGCACTGTCCTCGTTCTTCATGTCCTCCATGTCCCCGTCCCCGTGATCGCGCGGCCCTTGACGGGTGCATCGTAATCTGGTTCAGTAGAATGATGCTCTACCTAGACGCGGTCCGTCCGCGTGGCTGAGGGGGGGATCCTCACCGAACGCCGCTCGTTCGTCGCGGGGCGGTGGGTGGAAGGAGACGAATCCTTTCCCGTCGAGAACCCGGCCGACGAGTCGATCGTGACCGAGCTCGCCGCCACGCCGCTCGACGAGGTGCGCCGTGCGGTCGCCGAGGCGCGTCGGAGTTTCGACGAGGGAGTCTGGGCGGATCTTCCCGCCCGCGAGCGGGCGCACGCGCTGCACGCCCTGCTCGACCACCTCGAAACGCTGCACGAGCCTCTCGTGGCATCGATGGTGGCCGAGGCAGGCCAGCCGGTCCTCTTCGCCGAGATGGCCCAATACGCCGCCGGCATGATGCTGGCCCGCAACACCATTGACCTGTACCTCGCCCTGCCGCACGAGGAGGCGAACCCCGTGCCGGCTGACGAGCTCCTGCGTGGGCGCGTCGCGCTCAGCTTGCGCCGCCACGAGCCGGTCGGTGTGGTCGTGGCCATCACCCCCTACAACGGGGCGATCATCATGGCCTTCCAGAAGTTGATCGCCGCCCTCATGGCCGGGAACTCGGTCATCCTGCGGCCGAGCCCGCTGACACCGATCTCGTCTCTGGCCTTCGGTGCGGCGGCCGAGGCAGCCGGACTACCGGCGGGAGTGCTCAATGTGGTGGTCGAGCCCGGAGCAGCCGGCGCCGAGCTGCTCACCACCGATCCGGCGGTCGACATGGTGTCTTTCACCGGGTCGACGGCGGTTGGCCGCCAGATCCTGGCCCAGGCGGCACCGACCGTGAAGCGGGTCGCGCTCGAACTCGGGGGCAAGTCGGCGCAGATCTACCTCCCCGACGCGCTCCATCGGGCCGCGGCCGGCGCGGCACAGGTCGTAGCGATGACCGCCGGGCAGGCGTGTGTGGCGGCCACGAGGATGCTCGTGCCGCAGGACCGCAAGGACGAGGTGCTCGAGGCCGTGAGCACCGCGTACGCCGGCATCACGGTCGGCCCGCCCAGCGACCAGACCGCCATGATGGGCCCGCTGATCACCGCTGCCCAGAGGGAGCGCTGCGAGCGCTTCGTGGCGCTGGCCGAGGAGAACGGTGGAAAGGTCGTCGTCGGTGGCGGGAGGCCCTCCGGGTTCGAGCGCGGGTACTACTTCGAACCGACGGTGCTCGATCTCCCTGACAATGCGAACCCGGCTGCGCAGGAAGAGATCTTCGGCCCCGTCCTGGCGGTCATCGGCTACCGCGACGTCGATGACGCCGTCCACATCGCCAACGACAGCATCTACGGCTTGTCCGGCCAGGTCTACGGCGCCGACGTGGCCACAGCCACGGCGCTCGCGCGGCGGATCCGCAGCGGGGCCGTCAGTGTCAACACCTCTCTGTTCAGCGCCTACGCACCGAGCGGGGGGTACAAGCAGAGCGGCCTCGGCCGTGAGCGTGGCGTGGAGGGCATCCGGGCCTTCCAGGAGATTAAGCACCTCTGCGTCGGCGAACTGCCGGCCTGAGCTCTGACAGGGGAGTATGAGCATGACGTCACCTGACCGAGACCTGGACTGGTTGATCTCCGTCGACGACCACATCCTCGAGCCGCCGCACCTGTGGGTGGACCGGGTGGCCGCCAAGGACCGTGACCGCGCCCCGCACATGGAGATCGTCGACGGGATGGACTACTGGGTCTACGACGGGAAGCGCTACCCGAGCTCCGGCCTGAGCGCGGTGGCCGGCAAGTCGAAGGAGGAGTTCAGCCCCGAGCCGTTGTCGTACTCCGACATGCGCCCAGGGTGCTACGACCCCGTCGCTCGCTTGGAGGACATGGACCGGGCGGGGATCCTGGCGTCGTTGTGCTTCCCCACCATCACGCGCTTCTGCGGCCAGCTGTTCATGGACGCCAGTGACCGCGAATTCGGGTTCGAGTGCCTGCAGCACTACAACGACTGGATCGTCGAGGAATGGAGCGCGGCTGCGCCGGGCCGCTACATCCCACTCATGCTGATCCCCATGTGGGACCCGCCGCTGGCCGCCACGGAGATGGAGCGCATGGCAGCCAAGGGCGTCACGGCGTTCGCCTTCTCGGAGAACCCCGCCCCGCTCGGCCTCCCGACCATCCATGACCAGGGCCGCTACTGGGACCCTGTCATGGCGACGGCCAACGAGATCGGGATGGTGGCGTCGATCCACGTGGGTTCGTCGTCCCAGGTCCCCCAGATCGCACCGGACTCACCGTTCATGGCCAACCTGGCGTGGGGAGCCGTCCGCACCTCGGGCGCCATGTTGTCCTGGCTGTTCAGCGGCCTGTTTCAGCGTTACCCCAACCTCAAGGTCGCTCTGTCCGAGGGGGAGATCGGCTGGATGCCCTACTTCCTCGAGCGGGCGGAGCAGGTCCTCGACAAGCAGCGCTACTGGGTCATGCGTGGCCAGCAGTTCATGGACCACGCCACGACCGACGTTGACCTCGACACGCTCAACATCCGCGAGCTGTTCCGGGACCACATCTACGGCTGCTTCATCGAAGACCATCACGGGATCGCCAGCATCGACGAGATCGGCGAGGACAACATCATGTGCGAGACGGACTACCCGCATTCGGACTCGACGTGGCCCAACTGCATCACCGCCGCCAAGAAGGTGATCGGCCACCTGCCCCCGGAGACCCAGTACAAGCTTCTCCGCGGGAACGCCGAGCAGCTGTACCGCTTCACCCCGGCCGAACCGCCCGCGCCGGCGAATGGCTGACTCGGTGGGTCGACTGTCGATCACCGTCGACCGTGACCTGTGCACGGGGAGTGGCGTGTGCATCGCGTTCGCTCCGGCGACGTTCGCCCATGACGAGGACACGAAGGCGGTTGTCGTCGACCCCGCCGCAGATCCCGTGTCCGACATCAGGGCCGCCGCGGAAGGGTGTCCCACCGGGGCGATCGTCTTGGTCGAGCAAGAAGGAGCGTGAACGACGGTGTTGCTCAAGGACAAGGTGGCGGTGATCACCGGTGCCGGCTCTGGCGTGGGGCGTACTTCGGCCCTGCGCTTCGCCGAGGAAGGTGCCGCCGTCGTGTGTGCCGACATCGACCTGGACCGGACGACGCAGACGGTGGCCGAGATCGGGGACGCCGGTGGGAGAGCAGTCGCAGAGCGCTGTGACGTTTCTCGGGACGCCGACGTGGCTCGCACGATCGGCCGGGCCGTTGAGAGCTTCGGCCGCCTCGACGTCATGTTCAACAACGTGGGCATCCCGTCGCCCCGTCTCGGCATGGTGTTCGAGGACCACACGCTCGAGGACTTCGAGCGGCTCACCTCGGTCAACTTCCGCGGGGTGTTCCTTGGCTGCAAGCATGCGGTGATCCGGTTCAAGGAGCAGGGCGAGGGAGGCGCCATCTTGAACACGGGATCGGTGGCCGGTCTGGTGGGATGGGGCGGGACGGTCTATGGCGCCACGAAAGGCGCTGTCCACCAACTCACCCGGGCGGTTGCCGTCGAGGTGGCGCCGTTCGGGATCCGGGTCAACGCCATCTGCCCTGCCGGCATGCCCTACACCGGCTTCATGGCAGCCGGAGGCATGACGCTCTCGGGATCGGATCTCGAGGCCGTGGCCTCCCACACCGGGTCGATGCACCCACTGGGCCGACCCATCACCGCCGAGGATTGCGCGGAAGCGGCGGTGTACCTGTGCTCCGACCGGGCGTCCAACGTGACGGGCATCTTGCTCCCCATCGATGGCGGCTACGTCGCTCGATGACCGGGACCCCGCAGCTCCTCGATCCCGACCGGGTCCGCCGACTCTTCGACCTGGCCGGGAACGTCCAAGGTTGGAACGGCGGCCACTACCGTGCCGACCCGTACCCGGTCTGGCACGACCTCCGGGTGCGGGCCCCGGTCCACGAGGGCACCGTCCACGCACTGTCCGGAGTGGAGGAGGACCTGATCTTCCACGGGCTGCCCTCATCGGACCGTCGGCACTTCTCGGCCTTCAGCTGGGCCGCGTGCGACGCCGCTTATCGCAATCCGGAGACGTTCGCCTCGTCCGCTGAAGCGGTCGACCTCGAGGAGGGAGAGCCCGGTCCGACCAACAGCATGCTGTCCATGGGCGGCGCGCAGCATCGCCGCTACCGGGCCCTCGTGCAGCCGTCCTTCTCGCCGGCCAAGGTGAGGTGGTGGATCGAGAACTGGATCGAGTCCACCGTGCACACCTTGATCGACGCATTCGAAGGGCAGGGACAGGCCGAGCTGAACGTCGAGCTCTGTGCCGCCATTCCAGTGCTCACGATCACCGGGAGCTTCGGCATCCCGGTCGACCGGGCCCTCGACGTCCGCGAGTCACTCTCCCAACCGGAGCGGATCATCGAGATGATGTCGCCGATCGTGACCGCACGCCGTGAACGCCCAGCGGACGACCTGATCAGCATGTTGGTCGAGGCCGAGATCACCGACGAGGACGGCAGGACCCATCGGCTCAGCGACGCCGAGATCTACTCGTTCTCTCTTCTCCTGCTGGCCGCCGGCTCGGGCACGACGTGGAAGCAGATGGGCATCACCCTGGCTGCGTTGCTGCAGCGGCCGGAGGTCCTCGATGCGGTCCGGGCGGACCGTAGCTTTCTGCGCTCCGTCATCGAGGAGTCGGCGCGGTGGTTGCCGACGGATCCGATGTTCTCGCGTTGGGTCACCGAGGACATCGACTACTTCGGGACCCAGCTTCCCAAGGGGTCCGTCCTCCACATTTGCATCGGTGCCGCCAACCGCGACCCGGAGCGGTGGGAGCACCCCGACGAGTTCGACCCGTTCCGTCCCACCAGGCCCGCATTGGCCTTCGGCGGGGGACCGCACGTTTGCCTGGGGCAGCACGTGGCTCGAGCGGAGATCACCGTCGCCATCAACGCTCTGCTCGACCGCCTCCCCAACCTCCGGCTCGACCCGGACGCCGAACCGCCGCAGTTCATCGGCTTCTACGAGCGGGGGGCGACGGCCATCCCGGTCCGATTCGACTGAGCATGGAACAGGAGCCCACGTTGAGCGAAGACACGTATCGTCCACCCGACCTCGACCTGATCGGGGCGGAGCACGTTCGCCGCTACCAGGAGACGGATGGCGAGGTGGGCTACATCTGGAACGGGGTTCCGATCCTCTTGCTGACCACGACCGGGCGCAGGAGCGGGGAGCCGCGCACCACGCCGCTGATCCACGGTCGGGACGGGGACGACTACCTGGTGGTGGCTTCGATGGGCGGGGCCCCGCAGCACCCCGACTGGTACCGGAACCTGCTGGTCGACCCCACCGCGGGGATCCAGGTACAGGCCGAGCACATCGACGTGACGGCGCGGACCGCCGACGAAGGTGAGAAGCCGAGGTTGTGGAAGATCATGACCGACCTCTGGCCCAACTACGACGTGTACCAGTCTCGGACCGACCGTGTCATCCCCGTCGTCGTCCTGTCGCCGTCGACCCGGGCCTGACGGCGACGCCGAGATGTCCGAGCAACCCTTCGAGGGAGTCCGGGTCGTCGAGTTGGCCCAGTGGGTCTTCGTCCCCGTCGCGGGTGCGCTCCTCGCCGACTGGGGCGCGGAGGTCGTGCACGTCGAGCCCATGGAGGGCGACCCCTACCGAGGCCTGGCCACCCAGGGGATCGGCGCGGAGCGCGGTGGGGTCAACCTGTCGTTGGCGCTGGCCAACCGGGGCAAGCGGTCGCTGGCGCTCGACATCCGCCAGCAGGACGGGCTCGCCGTCCTGCACCGACTACTCGAGTCGGCCGATGTCTTCCTGACCAACGTGCGGCCGGGCGCACTACAGCGGGCCGGGCTCGACCCCGACGCGCTCAGCAGTCGGTATCCCGCACTGGTGTACGCCCGGGGTCACGGGTACGGGTCCAGGGGGCCAGACGCCGACCAGGCCGGGTACGACGCAACGGCCTTCTGGGCTCGGGGCGGGATGGCGCACATCTTGACCCCACCTGAGCGTGACTACCCGATCGGCCAACGCGGCGCCATGGGGGACCGCAACGGGGCATTGGCCCTGGCCTTCGGCGTCGCGGCCGCATTGCTCAAGCGGTCGCGGACCGGGGTCGGTTCCGTCGTCGACGTCTCCCTGTTGTCGACTGCGATGTGGACCCTGTCGTCGGACCTCCTGGCCGCCCTGGGTGGCGACGAACCCAGAGCGTCGAGCGGGCGCGGACCGCTGGTCAACCCACTCGTCGGCATGTACCGCACCAAGGACGGTCGCCACGTCCAGCTCGTCTTCCTCCAGCCGGACCGCTACTGGGCCGACTTCTGCCGGGTCATCGGGCGCCCGGATCTGGTGGAGGACGTCCGCTTCGTCGACATGGCTGCCCGTCGGGAGAACGCGGCGGCGTGCGTCGCCGAGCTCGATCAGGAGTTCGCCAAGCGGACGTTCGAGGAGTGGAAAACAGTGCTTGCCCTCCTCGACGCGCCGTGGGCACCGGTGCAGTCCGTCGTGGAACTGCTCGACGACCCGCAGGTCGAAGCCAACGAGTACATCGGCGACGTCGTGATCGACGGTGAAGCCGCCTACCGCCTCCCGGCCGTGCCGGTCCAGTTCGACGGGCAGCCCCCACCCCTCCGACGCGCTCCCGAGCACGGGGAGGACACCGAAGCCCTGTTGCTCGAACTCGAGTACGACTGGGAGGAGATCGCCGCCCTCAAGGAGGCGGGAGTCATCCTGTGAACGACACAGGCCGTCCGGTCCCGGTTCCCGATGAGCAGTCGTGCGACTTCTGGACTGCGGCAGCCGCGCACTCCCTCGTGCTCGCCCGCTGTGCGCAATGCGCCAAGCTCACCCACCCTCCCGATACCGTCTGCCCCCACTGCGGATCAACCGACCCGGCGTTCGAGTTCGTCCCCGTCGACGGTTCAGGATCCGTCCGGTCGTGGACCGTCATGCGACGATCGTTCCTTTCCGGATTCGACGTGCCGTTCGTCCTGGTCGACGTCGAACTGTCGGCACAAGCCGATCTGCGCGTCATTGGCCGGCTGGTGGACGGCCCCGACGCACCGTTGCGACTCGGGGCTCCGGTCCGCGTGGCGTTCGAGGACGTTGCTCCCGGCTTGGCCATCCCTGCCTTCGAGTTGGCGGTCGGCTCGTGAGCGGGCGAATGGCGTCGAGCAACCAGGTGGCCGTGGTCGGCTGCGCCCAGAGCCGCGTGGAACGGCACGCCCCGTCGGCGCTCGGTGTCTTGACGGTCGAGACGGCACGACAGGCGATCGCAGACGCTGGGCTGACCGCGCACGACGTGGACGGCTTCGTGACAGCCAGCCTGTTCCCGTCGGCCGGTGCCCACGCCGCCGTGGACGGCGTCAGCCTGGTCTCGGCCAACTGGTTGGCCGAGCATCTCGGTGTGAACCCCCGCTACGCCGCTGGCTTCCAAGGGTTCGGACAGCTACCAGGAGCGGTCTCCCTGGCGGTCAACGCTGTCGTGAGCGGCGCGGCCGACTACGTGCTCGTGCACCGGGCCCTGCACAACCCGCGAGGCACGTACCACGCCAACCCCATGACCGAAGCTCGTGGCGCCCAGCAGTGGACCATTCCCCAGGGCTACTTCGGACCACTGGCCATGATGGCGCTGCCCTACACGGAGTACGTCCAGCGCTACGGGGCTACCCGTGAGGCCATGGCCGCCGTCGTCGCCGAAGCGCGTAAGAACGGGGCTCGGATCCCCTGGTCGCACTGGTACGGCAGGCCGCTGGACCCCGGTGAGTACCTGTCGGAGCCGCTGATCAACGACCCGATCTGCCGGCTCGACTGCGACATCCCGGTCGACGGGGCGGCCTGCTTCGTCCTCACGACGGCAGAGCGCGCCCGGGACCTTCCCCACCGGCCGGTCTACGTGGCGGGGTACGCCACCGGGGCGCCGGTGCGGCACCGCCTTCCACTTCATTGGCCGTTGGACGACATCATGGAGGTCGGGGCGGAGACGGCACGGCGGTTGTGGGAGCGCTCCGGGGTCGCGCCGGCGGAGGTCGACCTCCCGCAGGTCTATGACGGGTTCTCTCCGTTCGTGTACCTATGGATGGAGTCCCTGTCCTTGTGTCCGACAGGCGAGGCGCATCGGATGGTGCTCGACGGGGGCATCGACTCTGACCGGAGCGGCGCGGTGCCGGTGCTGTCGGGAGGCGGCGCCCTGGGGAACGGCCGCATGCATGGCATTCCGCAGATGCTCGAGTGTTACCTGCAGCTGTCCGGGCGGGCGGGGGAGCGCCAGCGTGCCGACGTGTCCATCGGCGTGGCATGCCACTCCTCTCCGCACTACGGGGGCGCGGTGATGTTCAGCGCCAACGCGTTCTGAGGCTGCGGCCATGACCGGCGCAGTGAGCCCGAAGCAGCAAGGGAACGGTTCGGATGCCGTCGCTCGGTCGTCCTGGGCGGAGCGTGTCGCCGACCGGTCACCGGTCGTGCAGCGTTCGCGGAGCCGGGGCGTCGAGCAGGCCAAGTCGATCGTGGCGGCGGCGCGCAGGCTGTCGGAGAGCAGGGGCTCGAGCTTCACGACCCAGGAGCTCATCAAGGAGGCGGGCGTCGCCCTACAGACGTTCTACCGGTATTTCCCGAGCAAGGACTCCCTGCTGCTCGCAGTGATCGAGGACGTCATCGACGAGAATTGCACCCTGTTCCGAGAGCGAGCCAACTCGATCCCGGACCCCGTCGAGAGGCTGCGCTACTACGTCACCGTCACGGTCCGAGCGCTCGACGCGCCGGGCGGGGGTCCCAGCTTCATGACGTCGGAGCACTTCCGGCTCCAGACGCTCTATCCGGCGGAGGTCTCGCGGGCGACGCAGGCGTACACCGATCTCCTGGTGGAGGAGATCCGGAGCGCCACGGCGGCGGGCCTCCTGCACCCACGCCACCCCGAGTACTCGGCGTGGCTCATCACCCAGCTGACGATGGCCGTGTTCCATCACTACGACTGCACCGGTCTGGACGAGTCGACCGACGAGGTCGCGGAGAGGCTGTGGGAGTTCTGCTTCGCGGCCCTCGACGGGCCCGTTCCACCCAAGACTCCGGCCCGGACGTCACGGCGCCCTCAGAGGTCCCGCCGGGATGGCGGCAAGGGCCGAGGAGGACCTCGTACCGAGCCCGGGGAGGGGAAAAACTGAATTCGGCTCCGATTTCGAAAAAGTGGCCACTCCGTGGCTATCATCCGACTTGTCCGCGGGGAGTGGCTCGTGCGGACCGGCACGGGGGAGGTGGGCGCCGAACCGATGGGTGTTGACGCATGGAACTTGCGAGAGGTCGGCACCCGGGATCGCCGTCAGTTTGTCGCCGAGGGTTGGTGGCCGGACCACAGCGTCGGGCAGCGCATGGCCGATGGGCTGGCCGCCCACAAGGACCTCCCGTTCGTGATCCATTCCCGCACTCGCCCCTGGAACGGCACGTTCGGTGCGGTCCTGGACCTGGCGCGCCGGACCGCTTCGGGGCTGATCGCCCGAGGGGTCCGGCCGGGGGACGTCGTCACCTTCCAGACCCCGAACTGGCTCGAAGGGGCAGTGACCTTCTACGCCGCCGCGTTCGTGGGGGCGGTCGTGGCACCCATCGTGCACATCTACGGGAGCCGTGAGACCTCCTACATCCTCGACGCGTGCCGCCCGAGCGTGCACGTCAGCGCGGCGCGCTTCGGGCACCAGGACTTCCTGGCCAATTTGGATTCGATGCCCGAGATCCCCGGGATGCAGCTCGTGGTGCTCGACGACGCCGGCCCGCCCGGCAGCATCGGGTTCAACCGGCTCCTCGACGCGGACCCCATCGAGTCGCCGGTGCGCGTGGACCCCGGCACTCCGGCGCTGGTGGGGTGGACTTCGGGGACCACGGCCAGCCCGAAGGGTGTGGTGCACTCGCATCAGACCGTGTGCGCCGAGATCGCGCAGCTCGGCGCCACCTCACCCCCCACGGAGCGCCCCTCACTGATGGCGAACCCGATCAGCCATGCCATCGGCATGCTGGGCGCGCTCTTGATCCCCGTGGACCGCGGCAAGCCCGTCCACCTCGTCGACCAGTGGGACCCCGGCGCGGTGCTCGACCTGATCGACTCGGAAGACCTGAGCGCGGGTGGCGGCGCGCCCTACTTCCTGACCAGCCTGCTCGACGACCCCCGCTGCGGCCCCGAGCATCTCGAGCGACTGCACTTCCAGGGGATGGGGGGTGCGCCGGTGCCCCGGGCGGTCATGGAGCGGGCTACGGAGATCGGCCTGACCATCTACTCGATGTACGGATCGACCGAGCATCCCTCCATCACCGGGTGCACGTTCGCCGACCCACTGGAGAAGCGGTTGTCGACGGACGGACGGCCACTTCCGGGCTGCGATATCAAGCTCGTGGATCCCGAGGGCCGTGAGGTGGCACCGGGGGAGCCCGGCCAGATCCTGTCCCGGGGGCCCGAATGCTTCTTGGGGTACACCGACGCATCACTGACGGCGAAGGTCTTCGACGTGGACGGCTGGTACCACACAGGGGATATCGGCGTTCTCGACCCGGACGGCTACCTGTCGATCACCGACCGGATCTCCGACGTCATCATCCGTGGAGGGGAGAACATCAGTGCAGCCGAGGTGGAGGAGGTGCTCATGACCCTCGCGGGCGTGGCCGAGGTGGCCGTGGTCGCTGCGCCCGATACCCGCATGGGCGAGCACGCCGCGGCGTTCTTCCGCATGGTCGACGGACGCCCGGCGCCCGATCTGCCCGAGTTGCGGCACTACCTCGAGGTGGCGGGCGTGGCGCGTCAGAAGTGGCCCGAGGAACTGATCGCCGTCGACGAGTTCCCCCGCACCTCGTCGGGCAAGGTGCAGAAGTACGTGCTTCGGGACCGCCTACGTGACGGCACGGTCTGAGGCGGGAGGGAGCACTCGGTGGCGCCACCAGTACCGGACACGCTCGAAGAGGTTCTGGACCCCGCGTGGCTGAGCCAAGCCCTGGGTCAGCAATTCCCCGGAATAGCAGTCACATCCGTGCACCCCGGGCCCGTTGTGTCCCGGGTGTCCACCAATGCGCGCTTCCGAATCGAGTGCCTTGGGGACGTCCCCCCGGGACTCCCGGCCGAGCTCTGTGTTAAGGGGTACTTCGCCGACTATTCGGACACGGCCGCGGCCAGCCGGACGGCCGGTGTGCCCGAGGTGCTGTTCTACCGTCATCTCGCCGGCGGCACCGGCGTGCGCACACTCGACTGCTTCTACGCCGACGTCGACCCGGTCACGCAGCACGGTGTCGTGATCACCGGGGACGTCGCCGCGCAAGGTGCGACGTTCCTCGATGCACGCAGCGCGTTGACCGTTGATCAGGTGGCGGAGAGCCTCGAGCAGTACGCCATCTTGCACGGGCGGACGTGGGGATTGGTCCACGCCGACGAGCCCTGGCTTGCGCCACGGCTGCGGGCGACCATGCAAGCGCGTGGACTCCGAGAGATCCGCGGCAATTTCGAGGGTCCCATCGGATCCCGGGTGCCCGAAGACGTGCGCGACGCCGAGCGGCTCGTGGACGCCGTCGGCCGGCTGGCCGACCAGTTGGACGAGGTGGAGGCAGGTTGCCTGCTCCACGGCGATGCCCACATCGGGAACCTCTACCTCGACGCAACCGGACGTCCCTGCCTCGTGGACTGGCAACTCGTCCAGCGCGGCCCGTGGTTCCTCGATGTCGGCTACCACCTCGGCTGCACGATGGGTCCTGAGGAGCGCCGGCGGGTCGAGTCGGACCTTCTCGCGCACTACCTGGACCGCCTCGGAGCCGAGGGCGTGGATCCGCCGTCATGGGACGAGGCGCGACGCAGCATCGGTATGGGTCTGGTCTACGGCTTCTTCCTCTGGGCGATCACGCTGAAGGTAGACCCGCCGATCACCACCACCATGCTCCAACGACTCGGCGCGGCCGTCGCCGATCACGAGGCCTACGCCTCGGTGGTGACCAGGTGAGCCCGCACGGGAGCACGGATTCTGCGCCCGCGCCCATCGAAGCCCCGCCAACCGCTATTTTTCGGCCACTCAGAGAACGACATGACCCGTACCACCAACCGAGCAAGCCCGCTCACAACGCACCTGGCCACTGGTCGGGGGGGAGGCAGACACTGATGCAATCGAGACGAAACAGGTTCCGGAGCGGAACACTCGGAGCGGCGCTGCTGGCCCTCACGGCCGGACTGCCCACCGCCTTCGTGACGGCCACCGCCGCACCGGCGGCGGCGTCCCCAGCACCGATCACCATCGCGTATGTCACGTCTGTGACGGGCCCCGGCGGGTCCGAGGACGGGACATCGCCGGGTGCGTTCAAGGCCAGAATTGCCCTCCAGAATGCCGAGGGCGGGGTGAACGGGCACAAGCTCGTCCCACTGGTCATCGACGACCAGACGAGCCCGTCGCAGATCGCCACGGCCGTCCAGGAGGCGGATTCGAAGGCCTTCGGCATCGTGTCACAGAGTCCGCTGTTCTTCCTGGCCGCCAAGTACCCCCAGCAGCAGGGCATCCCCGTGACCGGTTCGTACAGTGATGGCCCCGAATGGGGTCAGCAGCCCTACACCAACATGTTCGCCGCCGACGTCGGCAGCCTCGACCCCAAGTACCCGGTGACCACCCTGGCTGGGAGCTTCCTCAAGGCGCACGGGGCGACGGTGCTCGGCACCTACGGGTACGGCATCTCGCCGTCTTCCAGCCGCGCCGCCATCCAGACGGCGGACTCGTTCAAGCACGCGGGAGGCAAGGTCGGCGTCCTCAACACGACGGTGCCGTTCGGGGGCGTCAGCTTCACGAGCGACGCCCTCGTGGCGAAGCAGAACCACGTGGACGCGCTGGTACCGGAGATGGACAACAACTCCAACTTCGCCCTGGCCGAGGCCCTGCAACAGGCCGGAGTCACGCTGAAGGCGGCCATGTTCGCCACCGGCTACCAGCCCGACGTGATCCACTCGGCGGCCTGGTCCGCGGTGCAGGGCGACTACTTCTACTCCCTGTTCCGCCCGTGGTCGCTCCCCAATGCCGGCACAAAGCAAATGCAGGCGGCCATGGAGAAGTACGACGGCTACTCCAAGAGCGACTTCCCGTCGTTCAGCGAGTACGAAGCCTGGCTGGGCGCGGATCTCATGATCAAGGGCCTGCAGCTGGCTGGCCAGAACCCCACCCATGCCAGCGTCATCAAGGCCCTCCGGGGGGTCAAGTCGTACAACGGCAACGGGCTCCTGCCCCAGAGCTGGAACTACTCGACCGACTTCGGGCACGACGACGCCAAGAGCTGCTCGTGGTTCGTACAGGCGACCAAGACCGGATTCGTCCCGGTCTCCTCCCAGCCGACCTGTGGGACGGACATCCCAGGGACGGCGACGGCGAACGCCTCGTCTTAGGCGGCACCGCCCGGTCGCGTCGGGAGCCGGTCTCCGGCTCCCGACGCCGGCCGCGGGCCGTCAAGACCGCCCGGTGCAACTGGGTCAACGAAACTGGCTCAGCGCAACTGGGTCAGCGCGTTGCCCGGCGAGGCTTCGCCTTGCGGTTCGTGCGCCTCTCGGAGATCCCGAGCGCGTTGGCCCACAGGACACTGAGCTGCTCGACCGCCGTGTTGAAGTCGTAGTCGCGGTAACCCTGGACCAGCCACAGCTCGGCCACCCGGGCGATCATGGCCCCGAGGGCATCAGCGGCCATCGACGGGTCGAGGCGCGGATCGGCGAGCCCTTCTTCCTGCCAGTGCTGGATCGACCGCTCCGCTCGTTCCACGAAGTGCTTCATCGTCGCCATGCGGGCCGTGTTGACGTCCTCGTCGTACCGGGACACCTGCTCGATGACTCCCATCAACGCAGCCTCGTCCCGGTAGCGCTCCAGATAGAGCCGGTTGGCCTGCCGGATGCGATCGCTCGGTGCCCCGTCGAGCCTGTCCGCGGACGGATCGTCGTGGGGTGCGGTCAGGCGCTCCTCTTGCATCTGCGCTACCTCGAGGAAGAGCTCCTCCTTCGAGTCGAAGTAGTGGTAGAAGCTGCCCGGAGCCAGGTTGGCCGCCTCGGCGATGTCGACAATGCGAGCCTCCAGGAACCCGTCGCGTTCGAAGACGGCCTTCGCGGCCTCGACGAGACGCGCCCGCGTCTGTACGCCCTTGCGGGATCGGGGCGTGCTGCGGCCGTCGTTCGTCTCTGCGCCGGTTCGGGCCGCTGTGGGCACGGACACTCCTCTCGCGCTGGTCGTCGCCACGGGAACGGTCGGGCTCTCGATCACCGGCGATCGGCCGGGTTCCGAGTGCTCCAAACCGCTACTTTAGTATCGAAGTCGAATTCGAATTCTGGGAGCGCGAGATGAGAGTGACGGTTCACGACCCGCTGGAGTTCGAGGTCCTCGCCCGCGGTCTCGGCTTCACCGAGGGCCCGGCGATCGCACCGGACGGCGCGGTCTACGCCGTCGACATCGACGGCGGGCGAGTGCTGCGGATCACCGATGGCGACGTCGCCGTGGTGGCCACTCCGGGGGGCGGACCGAACGGCCTGGCGCTCGAAACCCCGACGACGGCCATCGTGGCCAACAACGGGGGATTTCTGTGGAGCGAGGTCGAGGGCGGCATCCGGATCCCCATCGACCGGGCGACCCATACGAACGAGCCACCGGGGTTCTCCGGTGGGTGGATCGAGCGGGTCGACCTCGGGACCGGCGGGGTGACCGTCCTCCACGGCGAGTGCGAAGGTCTTCCGCTGCGTGGGCCGAACGACCTGGTCTTCGACGAAGTGGGAGGGCTGTGGTTCACCGATCACGGCAAGGGCCGGCGTGCCAGTGTCGACCGGGGCGGGCTCTACTACGTCCCACCCGACGGGTCGATCGTCCGGGAGGTCGCATTCCCCCTTCTCGGGCCGAACGGCGTCGGCCTGTCGCCCGACGGGCGCCGCGTGTACGTGGCCGAGACCCACACGGGGAGGCTGTGGGCCTGGGATCTGGCCGGACCCGGTGATGTGGTGGCGTCGGGCGCTTCGCTTGCCATCCGCCACGGCGGTCGCTGCATCGCCGCCACGCCGTACTCGTTTGACTCCCTCGCCGTCGAGGACGACGGGCGTGTCGTCATCGGTGCCCTCGGTGACGGTCTCGTCGCCATCACGCCCGATGGCGGGGAACTGGACGTCTACCCCGTACCCGGTGACGTCACGACGAATATCGCGTTCGGAGGGTCCGACGGCCGTCGAGCCGTGATCACGCTGTCCCGGTCGGGAAGCGTCGTCGAGGCGCAGTGGCCGCGCCCTGGCCTCGTGGTCGGCCCCCTTCGCCCATGACGACGGCCGGCGACCTCCTCCGCGGCCGAGCAACGGACGACTCTCCGGGCCTCCTCTTCGAGGACAGCTCGTGGTCCTACCTCGAGCTGATCGAGGAGGCGAGCCGGCGCGCCTCGTTGTTCGCCACCATGCGCGACCGCTCGCGACCGCCGCACATCGGAGTGCTGCTGGACAACGTCCCCGAGTACCTCTTCTGGCTCGCAGCGGCGGCGCTGTCGGGCACAGTCGTGGTCGGCGTCAACTCCACGTATCGCGGCGACCAGTTGGGACAGCTGATTCGCCATACCGAATGTCAGGTCCTCGTCACCTCCCGTGACCAGGCGGGCCTGATCGACGGCGTGGACACCGAGGTACCTGCCGACCGAGTGCTCGTGATCGACGACGGCGACTACCAGGCCGAGCTCGACCGCCACCCAGCGGCACTTCCGAACGGGCCCGTGGGCGAGGACGACCTCTTCCTGCTCATCTTCACGTCCGGATCGACCGGGATGCCGAAAGCAGTGCGGTGTACCCAGGGCCGGTTCGCCCGGACGGGCGGCCACGTGGCCAAGGTCACCGAACTGGGGGCGAGTGACGTCGTGTACTCACCCTTGCCGTTCTTCCACTCGAGCTCCCTGTTCACGGGCTGGGCCTCCGCGCTCATCGCGGGTATTCCGATCGCGACGCGGGCCCGGTTCTCGGCCTCGGCGACGTTGCCCGACATCCGCCGCCACGGCGTGACGGTGCTGACGTACACCGGCAAGGTCCTGAATTACATCTTGGCCACCCCCGAGCTGCCCGACGACGCCGACAATCCACTCCGGCTGGCTATCGGCAACGAGGCATCCGAGCGCGACATCCGCGAGTTCGCCCGCCGGTTCGGAAGCACTGTCCGGGACAGCTACGGATCGACCGAGGGGATCATCATCATCCGGCGGGACCCGTCCATGCCGCACGGCGCGCTGGGGACGGCGGATCCGAGCGTCAAGGTGCTGAACGCCGAGACGGGGCAGGAGTGCCCGCCGGTGGAGCTCGGCCCCGACGGGCTCCCGGCGAACCTCGAGGACGCCGTCGGCGAGATCGTCGAGACAGAGCCCACCAGCGGATTCGAGGGCTACTACAAGAACGAAGATGCCACCCGCGCCCGCTTCCGCGACGGCGCATACTGGTCGGGGGACCTGGCGTACCGCGACCGCGACGGGTGGCTGTACTTCGCCGGCCGGTCGAACGAGTGGCTCCGGGTCGACGGTGAGAATTTCGCCAGCGCGCCGGTAGAAGCCATCCTCTCCCGGCATCCAGGGGTCCGCTCGGTCGCCGTCTACGCGGTGCCCGACGACCCCGTCGGCGACCGGGTCATGGCGGCGATCGAGCTCGAGGCAGGTTCCGCGTTCGACCCGGCGACCTTCGACGAATTCCTGGCCCGGCAACCCGACCTCGGGACGAAGTGGCGGCCGGCCTTTGTCCGGGTCGCGCGGGAGCTCCCCAAATTGGCCAGCATGAAGGTCGACAAGCAGCGGCTCCGCCGCGAGGCGTGGCGGACGGAGGACGTGTATTGGCGCCCCAGCAGGGACGAAGGGCTGCGCCCGGTGACAGCCGGGGACCGCGCCCGGCTCGACCCGCTCCTCGGCTGATCGGGCGCACCGCGGTCCCCATCCAGGGGAACGGCCCGATCGACGGAAATCGAAGGTGATTTCGAAATCGACTTCGAATATGATTCCTGCCATGCACGGCCGGATCTTCGACTTCGACAACCACTACTACGAGTCGGAGGACGCCCTCACCCGGCACCAGGACGCATCTCTCGGGAGTCGCGGTGTGCGCTGGGCGGAAGTCGACGGTCGCAAGCGCTTGTTGGTGGGAGGCAGGATCAACTCCTACATCGCCAACCCGACGTTCGACCCGGTGGCCAGGCCCGGCGCCCTCTTCGACTGGTACCGCGGCAACCCCAAGCACGAGACCATCGTCCAGGCGTTCGGGGAGCTCGAACCCATCCGCCCCGAATACCGTGATCGGGACGCCCGGCTGCGGCTGATGGACGAGCAGGGGGTGGCGGGGATGTTGGTCTTCCCGACGCTCGGGGTGGGGCTCGAGGAGGCGCTGCGCGACGACCCTGAGGCGTGCGCCACGGTGTTCGCCGGGTTCAACCATTGGCTCGACGAGGACTGGGGGTATCGCTACGAGGGCCGGATCTTCGCCGTGCCGTACATCCCGTTCCTCGACCCGCAGGCCGCGCACGCTGAGCTCCGCACCGTCCTCGAACGAGGGGCTCTGGTCGTGAACGTCCGCAACGCCCCGGTCCCCGTGCCGGGCGGGTATCGATCTCCCTTCGACCAGGTCTACGACGCCTTCTGGGGCTTGGCCGAGGAGTCCGGCGTGGTCGTCGCCACCCATGCCGGTCTCGACGGCTACGACGCGCTCGTCCAGATGTGGGAGCCCGGCGGCACCGAGAGCTCGCTGTTCCGCTCGCCGCTGCGCGGCGTGTTGACCAAGGCGCGCGCCGTGAGCGACTTCTATGGGGCTGCCCTCTGCCACCTGCTCTTCGAGCGGTTCCCCGGCTTGCGACTGGCCAGCGTCGAGAACGGGGCGAGCTGGATCCCTGACCTGCTGCACCGCCTTGACGACGCCGCCGATCGCAACCCGGGCTACTTCAAGGAGCACCCACGCGAGGTGTTCGGCGAGCACGTCTGGGTGACACCGTTCTGGGAGGACCAGGTGCCCGACCTCCTGGGCGACGTCCGGGTCGAACGACTGCTCCTCGGCTCGGACTGGCCGCACGCCGAGGGCACGCGCCAACCGGCCGAATTCGTCACCGAGACGCTGGCCGAGCTGCCCGATGACAGCGTGCAGCGCATCGCCCGCGACAACGCGTTCGAGCTGCTGGGCGTCGACGTCGCCTGATGCCTCATTGGGATGCCTGAAGCGCCGGCCGCCTTCCGCGCCCGCGCCCGCTCGTGGTTGGAGGCCAACGCTCCGCGCAAGGGGGACCCGGGCGATTTCTCCGCCGCGCACCTCGTCAGTGCGGACAATCCGGAGGAGTACCACAGACGTGAGCGCGAGGCGTTGACGGTCACGACGGCCTGGCAGCGAAAGGTCTTCGAGGCCGGCTTCGCCGGGCGATCCTGGCCGAGCGAGTACGGCGGCTCCGAGGAGCCACCCTGGCAGGACGAGGTCTTCGTCGAGGAGCAGTCTCGCTACGGGGTCTCGACGAAGATGATCGCCATCGCGCTCGAGATGGTGCCGCCGGTCCTGTTCGGACATGGCACGACGGAGCAACGTTCCGAGCACCTCCCGAAGGTGCTCCGCGGCGACGAGAGCTGGTGCCAGCTGCTCTCCGAACCCGGTGCAGGCTCGGACCTCGCCAGCGTGAGCACCCGTGCCAGTGCTGTGTCCGGCGGCTGGTCGGTCGCCGGGCAGAAGGTGTGGACCTCGGGAGCCGGAACGGCCGACTTCGCGTTGCTGCTCGCCCGCAGCGAACCGGCTCCTGGTCGAGCGGGGCTGTCCTGCTTCGCCCTCGACATGCGCTCGCCGGGCGTCGAGGTGCGGCCGCTGCGCCAGATGTCGGGCGGCTACCACTTCAACGAGGTCTTCCTCGACGACGTGCTCGTTCCCGAGCACGCATTGATCGGTACACCGGGTGGTGGCTGGGCGGTCCTGCGCACCATGCTCTCGAGCGAGCGGGCGGCCATCGGAGGAGGCACGAGCGGGCGGGCGGCCGGTCAGCTCATCACCTTGGCCAAACGACTCGGCCGGACCGACGACGCAGTCGTGCGGCAGGTAGTAGCCGCCGCCTACTGCCGCGAGTGGGTGCTCGACCTCCTCCAGGCCCGCGTCACTGCCAGCGCAGGTGTTCCCGCCGGAGGGTCCGTTACCAAGCTCCTCTACTCCGAGCACGCTCGCCGTACGGCCGACGACGCCATGTATGTGCTCGGCGTGTCGGGGACGACACCGAACCACCCCGAAGCGGGCCCGTGGGTGGAGCGGCTCCTGTTCGCCCCAGGTCTGCGACTCGGTGGCGGCACGGATGAGATCCAGCGCAACACCATCGCCGAGCGCGGGCTCGGCCTTCCACGGGAGGTGCAGCCATGACAGTGACCGAACGACGACCACATGTCCTCGGCGACCTCGGCATCGTCATTCGCGAGGATGGCGATGTTCTGCGCTCGGCTGTCGACGTCGTGACGCACATGGCCATCCCCGGCACGAGGAGTGTCCGCCTCTCGGTCCTGGCCACGTGGGCCGATGCACTCCTCGGCCTGGTTGCCATCCGCCACATCGCTCCGGGCCTGACCGTCACGCTTGAGCTCGAGGTCGACCTGTTCGCCGACGTACGGTCCAGCGGCACCCTCGAGGCGACGGGTTACATCGTCAAGGCCGGACGGGCCGTCATCGTGACCAGCATGGACATCTCCGACGAAGAGGGCCGGCCCGTTGCCTTCAGCCGCGCCACATTCATGGCGTCACCCGACCCGCAGCTGACCATGCCCAAGGGGAGCTGGGCCCTGGACCGGTTCTCCTCCCGTCGAGGTGTCCTCACCGAGCCGTTCGCTGTCGCCGCAGGCTGTCGCCGCCTCGAACCGGGCGTGGCCTCGCTCGCTTGTGCGCCGCACGTCTTGAACTCGGGCAAGACCTTGAACGGCGGGTTCCTCGCGTTGGCCGTCGAAGAGGCTGTCCTGTCAGCGTCCGCCTCGGCGAACCCGGTGTCGATGTCCCTGCACTACCTGCGACCCGTTCGGCAGGGACCGGCTATCGCGCGCGCCGAGGTGCACGGTGGTACCGGCGTCGTCGAGTTGCGCGACGCCGAGACGGACGCCCTGGCTGTCACCGCGACCACCCGCTCCCTCAGGCCCCGACGTCAGTAATCCAACAACGTTGGATTTCTCCTTGGAACGGTTCTAGAGTCTGCGCCAGCTCCCGGGGGATGGATCGCGTGAGGTGCCGGGCCGGGAGCCGGAAGGGTAGGGAGAGATCATGGCCATTCGTGACATCGGGGCCCTCACGGGCGCAGATGAGGGCCTGCACCACCAGATCGTCGACACGTTCTCGACCATCGCCGAGTCGGACCACTCGTGGACCGAGAAGATCTGGGTCTCCATCGCCAAGGCGGATGGGTCGGTCCAGCTCGACTTCGGTCTCGGCAAGTACCACAACCGCGGCATCATCGACGCCTTCGGCGGCGTCTCGCGTGGGCGCGAGCAGTGGACCGTGCGGGGGAGCAGGGAGCTGCGCATCGCGCCCGAGGACGTCGCCGTCGGTCCCATCTCCTACGAGATCGTGGACCCGTTGCAGTCGGTCCGGGTGCGGCTCGAGCCGAACGAGGTGCAGCCCATCTCCTTCGACGTGGTCCTCTCGGGCGTCACCCCTCCCTTCTTCGAAGAGCGCAATCTCGTCCGCAACCGCAGGACCCAGCGGGTCGACGTGAACGTAATCCGGTACCACCAGGGCGGGTGGGCCAGCGGGACGGTCACGGTCGGCGGAGAGACCTACGAACTGTCCGGCGAGGACGCCTTCGGGTTCCGTGACCACTCGTGGGGTGTGCGTCAGGGCGTGGGCGTGGCCCCGTCGGACCTCATCCGCTCGACCCGGGAGCCCGACCCTGCCGCTGCCCGGCCGCGGGGCGTCATGAAGTGGAGTCCGTCGTTCTTCCGCCGGCCTGACGGGTCGTACTACGAGACGGCGATCTTCCTCACCGGAGGCGAATGGGACTACACCTCTGCGTACATCAACAGCCCCGACGGCACCCAGGCGCGGGTCCGGACGGCCCAGCCACGCATGGAGTACGACACGCGCACCCGATTCGTGCGGCGAGGGGAGCTCCACCTCGTCATGGACACCGGCGAGGAGCGTCTCATCGAGGTCGAGGCAGTGGGTGACTGCGGGTTCTTCCTGAAGACCGCCGGCTACGGACCGTGGAAGGACCACATCCACGGTTCGTGGCAGGGCCGGCTCCAGCTCGACGGGGAGTACATCGCCGACTGCTGGGAAGACGAGCAGCAGGACCTGCTGGGTCAGTTCCGGGACACGCCCATCCGGGTTCGTGAGGGCGACGCCACCGGGTACGGGATCATGGAGAGCATCATCTCGGGGGAGTGGCCCGAGCTCGGGTTGACTGCCGAGTCCGACCGAGTGGTCTCCTACTCGTGACCGCCGCCGTCGCCGGACCCCCGGTCAACGTCCTCGACCCGGCGTTCTACATCGACCCCTGGGAGGCCTACCGGTGGCTGCGTGACGAGGCGCCGGTGTTCTGGGACCCGATCCAGCAGATCTGGGCCGTGTCGCGGTACGACGACATCATGGCCATCGAGAAGGACGGTGCTCGCTACTCCTCGTTCGCCGGCTCGCGGCCGCACATCGACCAGCGGGCCGACCAGTCGATGATCAACCTCGACGACCCCGCCCACAAGGACCAACGGGGCCTCGTCTCCCGGCGCTTCACACCGCGGGCGGTCCGTAGCCACGAGGACCGCATCCGTCGTACCGTCACCGAGATCATCGACGCCGTGGCGCCGCTCGGCGAGTGTGAGGCCATCGAGGCAATCGCGTCGCGGCTGCCGGCGAAGATGATCTGCGAGTTGCTCGGCTACCCGCCCGAGCTCTGGGAGCGGGTGCGCCACTGGTCCGAACAGGTCATGTTCCTGGCCGGGCAGACCTCACCGGACGGGCCGCCCCACGTGTCGCATCCCGGCCTGGTCCCGGTGATGGAGGAGTGGGCGCAGGTCACGCTCGACCTGATCGCGCAGCGCCGGGCCGACCCGCGGGACGACCTGATCTCGTTGTGGACGCACACCGACGGCTGGAGCACCAAACACGTGCTCGAGGAGACGATCCTGGTCCTCGACGGCGGGGCCGAGACGACGCGGACCGTGATCGGGTCCATGATTCGCGAGCTGGCCCTGCGGCCCGACCAACGCCGGCTCCTGGCCGATCGTCCCGAGCTGCTCGCGACCACCGCGGTGGAGGAGTTCATCCGCTGGGTGTCCCCGGTCCTCAACATGCGGCGCACGGCCACCGAGACGCACGAGCTGCACGGCCAGGTGATCACGGCGGGTGACGAGGTGCTCCTGCTCTACCCGTCGGCCAACCGGGATCCCCGGGCCTTCGACCAGCCCGACGTGTTCGACATCGACCGGGAGAACAACCGCCATGTTGCGTTCGGCTTCGGGTCGCACTTCTGCCTCGGTGCCCACCTGGCTCGCCTGGAGATCAAGGTCATGTTCGAAGAGCTGGTGGGGCGCATCGGGGACTGGGAGCTGGTCGACCCGAACGAGCCACAGATCGCCCCGGCCACCTTCGCCCGCGCCTACGACCGGATCCGCATCCGCTACCGCGCGCCGTGAACGGCGACTTCGAGCGCCGCCTGGGGTCGTGGGTGGCCACGCAGCTCCGCGGGAGCCCGGCGGTCTCCGTGGAAGGCCTCGACCGGGTGGACATCGGGCATTCGGCCGAGACACTCCTGGTCTCCGTCGTGTGCGACGGGTTACGCCGGGACGTGGCCATCCGGATGCGTCCGGAGCCCCCGGGGTTGCTCGAGCCCTACGACCTCGGCCGCCAGTTCGCCATCTTGCGGGCCCTGGAGCCGACACCGGTGCGTGCGCCGGCCGCGCTGTGGTTCGAGCCGACCGGCGCGGTCCTCGGTCGGGAGTTCTACGTGATGGAGCGTCTGCCGGGTCAGGTCTACGAGCGGGGCGTGCCCGACGAGGTGGCGGCGGATCCGGAGCGCATCCGCCACATGTGCGAGGGCATGGTCGAGCAGATCGCCGCCATCCACCGCGTCGACTTGGTCGCGGCCGGCCTCGACTCGCTGGCGGACGGCCGCCGTTACCTCGAGCATGAGCTGGAGCACTGGGCAAGCGAGATCGAGCGGGTGAAGCGAGGACCGCTTCCGGCGCTCGAGGGCCTCGTGGCGGCGCTCCGCGCCCAGCAGCCCGAGCAGTCACCGGTGGTCACGCTGGTCCACGGGGATTCCAAGCCGGGCAATTTCGCCTTTGTCGACGACGAGCTCTCGGCGGTGTTCGACTGGGAGCTGGCGACGTTGGGTGACCCGCTGGCCGACATCGGGTGGGCCGAGACCTTGTGGGGGGTCCCGGGGTCGGTGACCGCCTGTCCGGGGGCTTTTTCGGCCGACGAGTTCGTGGCCCGGTGGGAGGAGCTGACCGGGCTGGCTGCTCGGCACCGCCCGTGGTACCGCGCGTTCGGGGCCATGAAGATGGCGGTGATTCTCCTGGTCGGCGCCTCTCTGGTCGATGCCGGCCACAGCGACGACGCGCGGCTGATGGAGATGGCGTACGGCATCCGGCCGACGACGCAAGCGGCGCTGCGGGACCTGGGCGTCGATGCGACCCTCGACGACGGCCCCGTCCTGCCCCGCAAGGAGCGCCGAGACGCCGTGCGGCGGGCGAAGGCCGAGGTCGCGTGAACGAGCTGACGCGTCCTCAGTTTCTGCCCGATCTGCTCATCGCCGCGCTCGAGCGCAACGGGGAACGGCCCTGTCTGGTGATCGACGACGACGTGGTGACCGCCCTCGAGATGCGCGACGCCGTCAGTTGCTACGTGCAGGCCTACCACGAACTGGGCATCATCCCGGGTGAAGGGATCGCCACCCTGTCCAAGAACCGCCCCGAGGTGCTCTGCTCCATGGGGGCGAACATGGTGTTCCCGTGCCGGAACACACCGCTGCACCCCCTCGGCTCCCTCGACGACCATGCCTACGTGCTCGAGGACGCCGGTATCGAGACACTGATTTTCGACCCGTCCTTCGCCGAACGGGCCCGCCAGCTCGCAGGGCGCGTCCCGTCGCTCCGCCGGCTGCTCTCGTACGGACCGTCCGAGGTCGGGGTCGACCTGTTGGCGCTGGCCGCCACCCACAATCCCGTGCCGCTGGTCGCGCCCAAGGTCGACGCCGAGGACCTGCCCGCACTGTCCTACACCGGGGGTACCACCGGCAAGCCCAAGGGCGTCATGGCCACCTACCGCAGCAGCGCGGCGATGGCGCAGATCATGGTCACCGAGTGGCAGTGGCCCGAGGAGGTCAGGCACCTGGTGTGCACGCCACTGAGCCACGCCGGAGCGGCGTTCTTCGTCCCCCTCCTACTGCGCGGCGGATCCATGGTCGTGCTCCCCGCCTTCGAGGCTGGCGCCGTGCTCGAAGCCATCGAGCACCACCGCATCACCACCGTCATGCTCGTGCCCTCGATGATCTACGCCTTGCTGGACCATCCACGTTTCGCCGACACCGACCTCTCCAGCTTGGAGACGATCTTCTACGGGGCGTCCCCCATGTCCCCGACGCGCCTCAAGGAGGCCTTGGAGCGGCTCGGGCCGATCTTCTTCCAGTTCTACGGCCAGACCGAGTGTCCGCAGACGGTCTGCGTCCTGCGAAAGGAGGAGCACGACTCGGAGGAGCCGGGTCGGCTGGCGTCATGCGGCCGCCCGGTGCCCTGGGTGCGCATGGCACTGCTCGACGACAAGGGCCAAGAGGTTCTTCCCGGAGAGCCGGGCGAGGTGTGTGTGCGCGGCCCGCTGGTCATGAAGGGCTACTGGCACAAGCCGGAGGAGACGGCGCAGGCCCTGGCGGGTGGATGGCTCCACACCGGTGACGTGGCCCGCCAGGACGACAGCGGATATCTCACGATTGTCGACCGCAAGAAGGACATGATCGTCTCGGGAGGGTTCAACGTGTTCCCCCGTGAGGTGGAGGACGTGATCGCCACCCACCGGTCGGTTGCCGCCGTGGGTGTGGTCGGTGTGCCCCACGAGGTCTGGGGCGAAGCCGTCAAGGCGGTGGTCGTGCTGCGCCCTGGTGAAAGCCTCGACGTCGACGAGTTGATTGCCCTCGTCAAGGAGCACAAGGGATCCCACTATGCCCCGAAGTCGGTGGACATCGTTGACTCGTTGCCCTTGAGCCCGCTGGGCAAGCCCGACAAGGTGGCGCTGCGTGCCCGCTACTGGGCCGGCGCGGAACGGATGGTCCACTGATGAAGCTGGCCGAGAGCAGCGCCCTCGTCACCGGCGCGGCCGGCGGGCTCGGGTCGGCCACGGCGCGCCGCTTGGCCTCCCAGGGTATGGCGGTCGTGGTCTTCGATCGCGACGCTGCGGGTGCCGACGCGGTGGCGGCGGAGCTCGGGCCCGACGCCGTGTCGGTCGCGGGGGACGTGACCGATGACGACGACGTCGCCCGAGCCGTCGACGCGGCGTGCCGCCTGGGGCCGCTCCACCTCGTGGTGAACGTCGCCGGAGGGGGAGTGGCCAGCCGCCGTCTCGTGGGCCGGGACGGGACGCCGCACGACCGCGCCGCGTTCGAGTTCACCATGGCCATCAACGCCCTCGGAACCTTCAACGTGAGCCGGCTGGCGGCCGCCGCCATGGCGCAGAACGCGCCGGACGCCGACGGGCAGCGTGGGGTGATCGTCAACACGTCCTCGCTGGCCGGGTTGGAGGGCCAGGCCGGACAGCTGGCCTACGCGGCGGCGAAGGCGGCCGTCGCCGGCATGACCTTGCCCATGGCGCGTGACCTGGCACCCCTCGGCATCCGGGTCTGTGCCATCGCCCCGGGGACCATGGCAACTCCCGTCTTCGAGAAGGCCCCCGAGTCACTCAAGGATCGGCTGGTGGCCGACGTGGTCTTTCCGAAGCGCATGGGACGTCCCGACGAGTTCGCACTCCTGGTCGAGATGATCGCGTCGAACCCGTATCTCAACGGCGAAGTCATCCGGCTGGACGGCGCGCTGCGCTTCCCGCCCAAGTGAACGTGGTGAGAAAGGACGACGACATGGCGACCGGTTCCCTCGAGGGGCGTTCGGTGATCGTGACCGGCGGTGGCACGGGCATCGGGTCCGCCTGTGCCCGCCTGGCCGCGGCCGAAGGTGCGCTCGTCACCATTTGTGGCCGCCGGCCTGGCCCGCTCGAGGCGACAGCCGAAGCCGTGCGTGGCGCCGGGGGCCAGAGCCAGACGGTCGTAGCCGACGTGACGGACGAGGCCGATGTGGCCCGGCTCGTGGCGGTCGCCGCCGAGTTCGGTGGCGGGCTGCACGGGGTGGTGGCCAATGCCGGTGG
>Ga0209698_10001319_pt1 | contig 28558 bp, 25 predicted proteins | sample LitLauG_LLR_2012_FD_187203 | JGI IMG/M metagenome (GOLD analysis project Ga0209698, IMG submission 187203) | Freshwater sediment microbial communities from Pennsylvania, USA - Little Laurel Run_MetaG_LLR_2012 (SPAdes) (version 2) | ecosystem: Environmental > Aquatic > Freshwater > Creek >... | reverse complement strand
GCTCGACGTGATCGGCGTCGGGCTCATCATTCCCGTGCTGCCCCTGCTGGTGGGCGAATTCACCACCAGCCGCGACGCCCAGGTCTACTGGTTCAATGCAGCCATCATCTCGTTCGGACTCGCGCAGTTCTTCTGCGCACCGCTGCTGGGCGCCCTATCCGACCGTTACGGCCGCCGGCCGCTGCTGCTGTTGGGCATTGGCGGCCTGGGCGTGACCTTCGTCGTGACGGCGCTCACCCAGTCGCTGTGGCTGCTGGTGGCCATACGCCTGTTGGGCGGGGCGCTATCGGCCAATTTCGCGGTTGCGCAGGCCTATGTTGCGGATATAACCACGCCGGAGAAGCGCACGCCCGCGCTGGGGCTGCTGGGCGCCATGTTCGGACTCGGTTTCGTGCTTGGGCCGGTGATCGGGGGCGTGCTGGGTGACATCAACCTGCGCTTGCCGCTCTACGCCGCCGCGGGGCTGTGCGCACTGAACTGGCTCTACGGCCTGCTGGTGCTGCCCGAGTCGCTGCCGGCGGAGCGGCGCACTCCCGTGCGGCTTGGCCAGATCAATCCCTTTGCCGCGCTCACGGGACTGGTGCGCCTGCGCGGGGTGGGCCCGCTGGTATTTGCCATCGCCGCGGCCAGCCTGGCAAAGCTGACGCTGCAGTCGGTCTGGGTCCTGTACACCAGCTTCCGCTTCCAGTGGGGCCCGCTGCAAAACGGCATGTCGCTGTTCGCCGTGGGCATGGTTGCCATCCTGGTGCAGGGAGGCCTGCTCAAATTGCTGCTCAGGAAAATGGGAGAGCGCCGTTTGGTCGCCGCCGGCCTTGCTTCGGGCACGGTGGCCTATGCGCTCTACGGGCTCGTGCCCCAGGGCTGGATGCTGTATCTCGTGATCGTAGCCAATTCCCTGGCTTTTGCATCGCCCACGGCGCTCCAGGGCATCGTATCCAAGGCGGCGGACCCGCGGGAGCAGGGGCGCGCCATGGCGTCGCTCACGTCCCTGATCAGCATCACCGGTATCGCGGCGCCGCTGCTCGGCGGAGCGCTGCTCGGCCCGGTCTCGCACCTGCCGCCCGACCACGTGCTGGTGGGCGCGCCGTTCTTTGCCTGCTCGGCGCTCGAGGGTTTCGCCTTTCTGGTCGCGCTGCGCTACTTCTCGCGCCATCCGGCCCAGACCGGCGCGGCCACGGTCGGCAATACCGCCTGAGCCGTGCAAACGCGACGGGTTTTTCACGGTTGTTAAGGGGTACAGTCCGGCGGCGCCGCCATTGCAGGTCCTGCGGGCGCCGTCCCGTCCAACATCCATGAGCATCCGGCTCTTGCTCGAATTTTCAATTTTCCGCCGCCCGGCGGCGCTCGCGAGCCTGCCGATGCTGCTGCTCGTCGCCTGCGCGCAGAATCCGCCCGTCGCGAGCGGCGCGGCGGCCGCGCCGGCCGTCCATGACGATGCTGCACCCGGCCCCTTGTACTCCCTATTCCACCGGGCACTGCCCTCGCCGCAAGGCAAGACGGCTGTTCTGCGGCTGCACGCGCAAGGCGTGCAGATATTCCGCTGCGAAACGCAGCCTGCCGGCCGCCGCTGGGTCTACCGGCTGCCCGAGGCGGATCTGGCCGACGGCGCCGGCACGGTCATCGTGCGGCATGGGGCCAACCTGAGCTTCGAGCACGTCGACGGCAGCCGCCTGCTGGGCGAGATCGCCGACCATGTGCCCTCGCCCGTCGACAACGCCCTGCCGTGGCTGCTGCTCAATACGCGTTCCTACGGCAAGGGTGCCCTGGCAGGCATCACCCACGTGCAGAGAATCGACACCGTCGGCGGAATGCCGCCCGCCAGTTGCGACGGGGCGCAGCCCGGACAAGTGCTGCGCGTGCCGTTCTCCGCCGACTTCGTCTTCTTCCGCTGAGGGGTGCCGCGGCATTGCGCGGTATCCGCCAGCGCCGCCCGTCGCCGCCTGCAGCCTTTCGTCGATCGGAAATGCGTCCCATGCCGACCCGGTTGGGTAATATCGGCGGATGACTGCAACGACCTTACCGCGCCTGCTCCGGCTGCGCATCGCTGCCGGGGCCGTGCAGCCGGGGCTGGTCCTGGGTATTGGACTGGCGGTACTGGCCGGCCCGTTGCTCGCCGAGGAGTCGTACGTCGAGCGCCCGGTGTACAGCGAACCGTCCACGGGGCTGCAGTTGCCGCCGGGCTGCGAGGTCGACCCCTCCTGGCGATCGTCCGTGGCGGGTTCCGACCTGGAAGTGTGGATTGCGCGCTGTGCCGGTACGCCGCGCGTGTGGCTGGTCCGGCGGCAGGTGGTGGAGATCGTAAATGCCCGCCAGTCGCGCCTGCGCTTCCAGGTGATCGACGAGCGCATATACCCGGAGGAGACCGCCGGCGACACGCTGAGCGTGCAATGCACCGGGCAACGCGATGAGAGCGGCTACGTGGTGCGCGGGGCGCGCTGGCGCGATGACGGGCGCGAATTGCGCCTCAAGAGCGCCCGCGGCGTGCTGCGGGTGGATGTCGGTTCCCAGACACTGGCCGACTCCGAAGTGGGTGCTGTCGACTGCGCCCGCTTTCCCGAGCGCGAAGCCATGATGAAACGGCTGCAACAGTCCCACAACTGATCCGGTGCGCGATCGCCGTTGCCGTCTGCCGGCCCGCTCACGGCGAGCGCAGGCATTGGCGGACGGCGGGGAAGCCTATGCAGCAGCTTGCCTGCCTCCAGTAGATCCATGCGTACCGGCCATCCGTGCTGGGCAGCGCGGGACGCGCGGCAAATGGGAGTTGCGGCAGGGGCAGCTCGCCCACGCGAAAGCAGGCGCTGGCCGCCGGATAGACCTGCTGCAGCTTGCCGCCGGTATCGACGGGATACGGAAAACTGCCGATCTGCTCGCGCGCAATGCTCATGGCGCGCACTGCGGTCTTGGCCGAATACAGCATCGGCGGCGGACCGATGTCCCGCATCTGGCGCGGCCGCAGCGGACCCCACGCGCCCAGGCAAGCCGCATTCTCACCGACGGCTGATGCGCCCGGCAGAGCCGCGCACGCCAGCAGCTGCGGGATGGCATGGACCTGCGGATCGGCCAGATCGCGGCAGCCGGTGCGCCAGTTGACGGCATCGAGCTCGGACGCATAGGCGAGCCTGGGCAGCCAGGGGCCGGCCAGGGCCGCGGCCGCGGTCTGCGTGGCCTGCGCAACAGCGGCGGCCGGCCCGCACAATGGCGTGGCCGCATCGACCACCGCGGCGGGCAGTCGCGCGGCCGATGGTCCGCAGGTAAGGCAGCCAAGGCCGGGAACCATGCCGTCGGGCAGCAACCAGACATGGGCTTCGGCCGTGTTGTCGGTCATGGATAGCGACGAGCTCGCGGTAGCGCCGGCATAGGGTCCGCCGGGCACGGGCAAGCCCAGCAGCGAGTCGCCCGGCGCGCGCGTGGTCTCAACGACGGCGACCGGAACGTAGCGTCGAACCCGCAGTCCGCAGGCAACGAGTCCGCAATAGCACTGGCCGATGACCTGCTGTTCGGCGCACGCCGCGTCGGGATAGAGGCGGCCGAGCAGTCCTGCAGGGCTGGTCAGCGAGGACAGGGGGTCCTGCGCCAGGGCCCTATCGATTCCCGCGATTTGCAGCACCACGACTGCAAGCGCCGCCGCCGCGGCCACGGGCCGCAGCGCCGCGCACCCTGCCGGTTTGCTGTGCATTTTCTTATTCCCGTTTACCGGACCTGCCGGCCACTGCATCGGCGCCATCGCAAATGCAAGCGCAATCTGCGGCAATTCCGTGCGACATCCACTCCTGAATTCAGTAGTTCCTGGCCATGCCGCGCGGGCCTAGCCTTTCTTGCAACGCAAGCAGCCAGCGGTGCGCACCCGCGGATCCAGTTCCAGCACCGTGAGGCGGTAGTCGGGATGCCCGCTTGCGTTGTACGAGCACCGCATTGACGGGTTGTGCGGGCGCGCCGCCAAGCGCCATCGGGCAATGCCGCGTCGGGCCGGCAGCCGGGAAACTGCCGGCGGCGGCCTTGCGCACAGCGCCTGGGCGGCAGGCCGCTCGTACGCAAGTGCGTGCGGCACTGCCTTCTTCGAAATGCCAGCCACAAGGAGAGCGAAATTGCGCAGCAATACCAGGACCGCGCCCCGGGGCGCGTACATCACCGCAAGACCGCCCGCCCTGCAGGCGCTCTATGCCGAACTGGCCGATCGCGACCGCGAGCTGTCGCGCCTTCGCGCACAGATGAATGGACTGCGCTCCTTCGCCCTGGGCGCCGATCCGGCGACGCTGGGCGCGCGCCGTCCTTTCGATGTCATCGCGGCCGTGGAATCGGCCTTGCGCGCCACGCAAGCGGAACTGGCGGGCGTCATCGTCTGCCAGCGCATGCAGCCCATGCAGGTTGTCGGCTCCCTGCCCGCCATCACCCAGGTGCTGTCGCATCTTTTCGTCAACGCCGCCACGGCCATGCGCGGAACCGGGCGTCCCGGGGTCCTGCATATCGACGTGGTCCGCGTGGGCGTGCGGGCCCAGTTGCGCATCAGCGACAACGGCCGCGGCATCGCGCCCGATGCCCTGCGGCGCATCTTCGAACCGTTCTTTTCCACCGCAGGTCCGGGACTGGGCCTGGGCCTGGGGCTGACGGTCAGCAGCGCCATCGTTCGTTCGCATGGCGGCATCCTGGGCTGCAGAAACCGCACGCCGCACGGCGCGCGGTTCACCTTCGATCTCCCCGCCCGCGCCGCGGAGGAATCGGCCATCCGAACCAGCAGGGAGGCACCATGAGCCTGACGAGCATCAGCAACGCGCCGGCACCCGCGCGCGTCTCCATCGCCGAAGCCGGCTCCCCCGCCTCGGGCCTGCGCCAGCAGATCGACGACTGGATACTGCCGCTGCGTTCCGTCGGCGGAAGCCGGGTCGACGTCGAGATCGGCGACCGCCTGCAGCGCATTGCGCCGCTGCATCAATGTCTTTTCGTCCTGAACGATCACGGCTGCGCCGGCCTGGAAGCCATGCCCCCGCGCCTGCACGGCACCGTGCCGGGCGAACTGCAGCGCGTCTACGCCACGCTGATCGTCGAGCGCGACCCCCTGCTGTTGCGCGTCGGACTCGAATGGCGCGCCCTCACCGGGACCATCGACGAGCATTGCAGCTGGATCAAGGAGCACACCCGCAATGCGGACGTCATCCGCGCCTGGCTTGCGCGCATGGCGGAGAACGGCGCGGGCAGCCTCGTCGTGATACCGGCACGCGGCTGGCTGTCGCGGGGCGCGCTGTTCGCCTTCTTCGTCGAGCGGCCGCCCGAACACTGCGTGTTTGCGCTTTTTTACGCAGCGCAGCGACTCGCCGTGGCCCTGGAGATCCGCTACCGCCCCTACATCACGGACCTGCTGTCGCTGCAATTCACGGCCCGCGAGATCGACGTGCTGCGCGCCGGCCTCAAGGGGGCCGGTGACGACGAAATCGCCGCGCGCCTGGGCCTGTCGATCGACGCCATCCGTTACTATTTCAAAAAGTTCAAGCACCGCGTGCCTCCGGCCATCGGCCACCTCAAGCCGCGCGAACTGGCGCGGATACTCCACCACCTCGGTAAACTCTAGGCAGACCCCGCCCCGCCGCCATTGCCCGCGTGCGGGCGGCGGGCTCCCGACGGCCGATCCAAGCGCAGGACCCCGATGGACGATCCCACCTTGCTGCGCTATTCCCGGCATGTCCTGCTCGAAGCCATCGGCATCGAAGGCCAGGAACGGTTCTCGCGCGCCCGCGTGCTGGTGGTGGGCGCCGGGGGACTGGGGTCGCCCGCGGCCTTGTACCTGGCCGCAGCCGGGGTCGGGCAACTGGTGCTTTTCGACGGCGACGTGGTTGACCTCACGAACCTGCAGCGGCAGATTTTGCATACCACGGCGCGCATCGGCCAACCCAAGGCCACGTCGGCTGCGCAGACCCTGGCCGCGCTCAACCCGCTCGTCGCCATCGAGGCGCACGATCGGCGGCTGGGCGCGCAAGAGCTTGCCGCGCTGCTGCCCGGCATCGATGTCGTGCTCGATTGCTCCGACAACCGCGCCACGCGCTACGCGGTCAATCGCGCCTGTGTCGCCGCGGCAGTTCCGCTGGTCTGGGGATCGGCAAGCGGCTTTTCCGGGCAGCTCGCGGTGCATGACCTGCGCCGCGCGGGCGAACCTTGTTATGCGTGCCTGTTCCCTGAGGGTCCGGGTGAGGACGAGCCCTGCGCCACAACCGGCGTCTTCGCGCCGCTCACGGGAGTGATCGGTGCACTGCAGGCAGCCGAGGCGCTGCGGGCGATCAGTGCGTTTGGCGAACCGCGCAGCGGCCGGCTGCTCACGGTAGACGGGCGCGACATGGTGTTCCAGCAGCTGCAATTTGCCCGGGACCCGCACTGTCCCGTGTGTTCCGTACGGGGTAATTAGGGCCCGTTCACGCTATGTCGGCTGGGCGAGTCGTCCGCCCATCGACCGTGCGCCACGGCTCCCTGCAGCGCAGCGCAGTTGGACCGCAGGGGCAACCGCGACCCCTGGGGCCGGTTTGGGCGCAGCGCAGCCGGGGCTCGTGGCAGGCACCGTGGCGCCGGGAGACGACGGGCGTCAGTGCCGGCGGTCCTGGGGCGGCGCCTCGTCAAGTCCGGGGGCGGGTGCGGCACTGGCATCGTCGTGGCACTGCTGCAGCAGAGCGTCCCAACCGGCGGGCCCCAGTTTTTTCAGGGTGGCGATATTGGCGTCAAAGATGACCGCGGCGTCGGGAACGGCCTCGACCGCCCGCGTGATGCTGTCTTCGCGCAGCAGGTGCAGGGTGGGATAGGGCGAGCGGTTGCTCGCGTTGCCGATGTCATCGGGTTCGGTATCGGCGAACTGGTACTGCGGATGAAAGCTCGCCACCTGGATGATGCCGGCAAGTTCCAGGTGCTCGATGGCCGCTTCGGCAACCTCGAGAAAGTCGTTGTGCTCGGCAAAATCGTTCATCACCCAGGGATGAATGAGCAGTGTGGTCTCGATCGCGGCCGGCGGCGCCTCGGCGAGGCGATTGAGTTCCTCGGCCAGCGCGGCGAGCAGGCCGTCGGCATCGCGCGCGTCGCACACTGCGTAGCGCACGAGGCCCTTGGACTGCGGAGCCTTGGCAAATGGGCACAAATTCAGGCCGATGACGGCCCGCTCCACCCATGCGCGCGTCTCGGCGGCAATGAATTCCGGGGAAAGATGGTCGCTCATGGTTGCGCAATGTACGCCAGGCGGCCGCTGCGCGGGGCGGCGCCCGCAGGGACAGCGGCCTACGGCGCCGGCGCTGCGCCGGAGGCGGAACCTTGGATTTCGGTAGACCCGTTCAGTGCATCGATGGGCAATCCGTCGTGCGCGGTGAGCGGACCGGCGGCCGATTGCGTGATGCGGCCGGTGGATGAAATGGTGACGGTGGCCGTGTGCTTCGGGTCGTTGCGATACTCATGCAGAACCTGTTGCAGCGCCTGGGCGGCATTGCCGGGGGCTGGACCGCTGTGCTGCGCAGCGCCCCCGCCGGTGCCACCCGCGCCGAGCGCCATGCCCCGGGAAAGTCCCGAGCGGGCGCCGGGATCGGCAACCTGCTCCACGGACGTGCTCGTGACGTGCGCCTTCTTCGCCGGCACGAACCGTGTCGGCGGCGACATCATGGCGGCTATCTGGTCGATGAACGCCGGCGTGCGAATGTGGCCGCCGCTCGATACGAGGGCAAAGCCGGCTATGCAAAGGGCGAGCAGGAGCATGGCGATCAGCAGGCCGCGCCACGCAACCGCATTGATATTTTGGGAAGGAGACACGGTGGTGGCATTGTTGAAGCGATTGCGCGCTGCAAAGCCATTGGAAAGCGGTGCGAAAGCCGGCGAATTCCCGATTCAGGCGTCCTGTCCGGCCTCGCGGCGCAGCATTTCGGCCTTGCGTTCCAGGCCCCAGCGATATCCGGCCAGATCCCCGTTGCCGCGCACCACGCGGTGGCAAGGCACGGCAACCGCGACCGGATTGCTCGCGCACGCCCGCGCTACGGCCCGAACCGCGCCGGGCCGGCCGATGGCGGCAGCCAGGTGGCCATAGCTCACCGTGCTGCCCGCGGGTATCGCCCGCAGCGCCTCCCATACGCGGCGCTGGAACACCGTGCCCTGGATGTCCAGGGGAAGGTCGAGCAGGCCGCGCGGGAGTTCGATGTAGCCCAGCACCTGCTGCACCCATCCGCAAAATTGCGCATCCGCCGGGGCAAAGGCCGCATTGGGAAAGCGTTGCTCGAGCCGCTGTACGAGCGCCGCCTGCGCGTCACCGAGTTCGATCCCACAGATGCCCCGCGCCGTTGCCGCCACGATCACGAAGCCCAGCGAGCAGGGCTCGACCGCGAAGCGGATGGCCTGTCCTGCACCACCGCCGCGGTACGCCCGGGGCGCCATTCCCAGCGCCGCAGAACCGCGTTCGTAGAAGCGTCCTGCGGAATTGAAGCCGGCGGCATAGATGGCGTCGGTGACGCTGGCCGCCGTGGCCAGCGCGGCCTGGATCCGGCGGTCGCGCACGGCCGTGAAATAGGCCTTGGGTGTAAGCCCGGTGCTCCGCTTGAACACGCGATGGAAGTGATACGGGCTCAGGCCGGCCGAACGAGCGAGCTCGGCCAATGCGATGCCCGAGGAGCTGTCCTCCAGCGCGCGGCACGCGGCGGCAACGGCGTCTGTCTGCCGCACGGCCAGGGGCGCGACATCGGGCCTGCAGCGCCGGCAGGCCCGAAATCCGGCGGCCTGCGCCAATGCGGCCGTGGGGAAGAAGCACACGTTCTCGCGCCGCGCGGTTCGGGAAGGGCAGGATGGGCGGCAATAGACACCGGTAGTGCGCACGGCGTACACGAATCGCCCGTCGGCCCCCGGGTCGCGGGCGGCTACCGAGGCCCAACAAGCCTGTGCCGTCCCGTCGGCTGGCAGATTGGCCAATGCGGTCTGCGGGTCGCTGCTTGCTAACGTGCTGCTGGCGTTCATGAACGATCCTGTCTGGCGGCTGCCTGCCGCGGCGGGCCAATATGGCCGCAGTATTGCCGGCACGGCGCCACGGCGCTACCCGATTCTTGCTGTCAAATACGCAGCCGAGGTGGGCGGATTGCGGCAGGATCCGCTGCGAAACCGCCAACTTGCCGTCATATCCGCCGCCGGACCCGGCGCCTGTTCAGTAGTGCGGCGGGATCTCCTCGCGCGGGTCGCGCGGCTGCTCGGGTCCGCTGCTCCGAACCTGCTGGCGCAGGGCCGCCAGTGCCAGCACCAGCTGATCGATCTGCTCCTGCTGGCGAAAGACGGTACGGTTCAGCGCCTCGACAAGATCGTCGACAAAAGCCAGCTTGACCTCGAGCACATCCAGACGGGCATCCGCGGCGGCATTGCCGATGTCGGCCGCAGGCGGCAACACGGGCTTCACGAGGGCACCGCGGCTGCGGCCACGACCTGCACACGGGCGCCGCGGCACTCCACCACCTGCCCGGCGCGGATCTTCGCCGTCTTGCGGCTTTCGGCGTGTCCGTCAACCCGCACCAGCCCCGCAGCGACGAGGTGCTTGCCCTGGCCAGCGGAGCCCGCCATGCCGGCGCATTTGAGAAGATCGCACAGGGCGATTGACTGCGTGGCGAGCGTGAATTCGATGGCTTCCACGGGCTTCCTGTTCCTGGGTTGCGCCGGCGCAAGGTGATGGCGTTGGCGCAATATTAGGCGGATCGCCGCCCCGCCGTCATGGCCGGCTTTCCGGCGCGCGCCGGGCACGTGCAAAGCGGGGAAATGATGGAGCGATTGCCGTCAATTCCCCTTGCATGAACGAATGCTGAATCGGCCTGCGACTGCGTTCAGGCCCGGTTAAAGGCCCGCGCGCAAAGTGGCTCCTGTCAACTGACTTTCCCAAACCGGAGCCAACCATGCTGCTACAAAACGTACTTTCACCCCTCCAGACCCGTGCCGGACTCTCCTACAACCTCAGCCTTGCCATCGGCACAATGCTGGCCGCGCTGGCGGTCGTTGTCTACGCCGATTTCGCATCGACGCTGGCCGGCGAGCGCGTGCACATCATCCTGCAGGGCGCGCAGATGATCCTGCTGACGGTGGCATCGGGGATTATCGCCGGTGTGCTGCACGCGCTGAGCACGGCCGGCGAATCGGCCGCCGCCGCGCTGGCGCCGCGCCGCGCCGCTGCCGCCTGAGCATCCGGCGCCGGGTGCAATAATGCGCTCCCGGCGCCGATGCCGCAGGACCCTGGATTTTCATGACCCTTTCCGAAAATCGTCACTGGCGGCATGCGCACCACCGACACGGATCGAACGCATCTGCCTGCATCCGGGGTGAAAAGCGCCGTTCCGCATTGATCGCAACCGCATCGGCGCCAACTGCGCAACGCTGAGTGGCCGATTACCTGATTCCGGCGCTTTTTCTTTGCATCGGCCTTGCCAAAGGCTGGCAGGCCGCCCGGCTGCGCCGCCGGCAGGCGCAAGTGCCGGCCATGCTGCGCGTGACCGGGCTCTTCGCCTTCGGCGCCGGGCTGTTCCTCATGGCGCTGCTCATCATGTGCCGTCCCTGAAGCCGCAACCGGGTTGCGCCCCGTAGAATCGCGTTTGTGCGCGGCATTGCGAGCCGGCGCACTGGCACGAACCCCTCCCCACCGCCGGCGATATCCACGATGACAACCTCCATGACGGCCGAGCAGGCCGTGCAGCAGCAGCTCGACGCCTACAACGCCCACGACCTGGAGCGGTTTATCGCCGTTTACGATGAGAACGTGCGGATCTACCGCCCGCCGGCGGCCGAACCCAGCATGGTGGGTCGTGCAGCGCTGGGCCAGTTTCACGGTACACAGCGCTTCAACCTGCCCACCCTGCACGCGGAGCTGCTCCGGCGCATCGTTGCCGGAAGCAAGGTGGTGGACCACGAACGGGTCACCGGCCTCACCGAACAGCCTTTCGAGGTTGCCGTGGTCTACGAGGTCATCAACGGCAGGATCACCGCGGTCTGGTACTTCCCCGCCGCCTGAGCTGCTGCTGCCGGCCGCAATGACGCATTGGACGCGCCGACGGCCGGGAAGCGGCCTTGTTCCCCGCGACGGCCTCAGACCCGGCCACTGCCGGTGCGGGAAGCGGCCAGGCGTGCCGCCGTCCGGCTAGGAAAGCAGGACCAGGAGGTGCTGCTCGAGCGTCTCGCCCGGGGGCCTGCGAAAGCCGCTCTTGGCGTAGCGGTGCCAGCGCCCGATAACGTAGGCGATTCCCAGCGATGCACGGGCCGACGTATCCATGTCGGGCGGCAGCTCCGCCTGTGAAACAGCGACGCGCAGCGCCTGCTTGATCGAGGTCTCGACCCGGTCGAACAGCTGGTTCATCCGTTCCTGCAGGCGTTCGTTCTCGTTGACCAGTGCGTCACCGATCAGCACGCGGGTCATTCCCCGGTTTGTCTGCGCAAAATCGATCAGCATCCGCACGATCTGCTGCACCTGCTGGCGCCCGGAGGTTTCTCTGCCGCAGATGTCGTTGATCAGGGTGAAGATCGTCGTCTCGATGAACTCGATCAGGCCCTCGAACATCTGTGCTTTGCTCGCGAAATGCCGGTACAGCGCCGCCTCGGATACCTCCAGGCGTGCCGCCAGCGCCGCGGTGGTGATCTTTTCCGCGCGCGGATCCTCCAACATGGTGGCCAGCATCTGCAATATCTGCAGCTTGCGGGCGCCCGGGCGGCGGCGGCCCTTGCCGGCGTCGTCGCCGGCAGGCTGTTGGGGGCTGGATTCGGAATTCATAAGGCACACAAAAAGTGAGGCCACGAATCTACCGGAAACACCCGGGACGTGGGGGATTACTTACCTAGCGCGCCGCACCAAGCAATGATTCCGGCGTTCCGGGCGCGCATTCACGGCACGGAAATCTTTGCGCGGAATTTCTCATTGCGGCGCGGCGCAGAGGCAGTGCACGTAGGCCCCGCGGGTTCCCGGCCGGTAGGCCAGCCAGTCCAGGTCGTCCTTCACGGCGCCGGCGGTCTGCGCCAGCAGCGTGCCTGGCGGCAGGGCCAGATTCGCCACTGCCGTGCGCAACGTGGCGCCCGGCAGCGATGCCAGCAAGCGGTACCAGCCCTTGGGTTCGGCCTCGATGTAGCTGGTCCGGTAACCGTCCTCCATCTTGGCCAGGCTCGCCGCGGCGTGAATGGCGGCCCGCAGGCCGCCGAGTTCGTCGATCAGGCCCCGCTCGCGCGCCTGGCGGCCGGTCCACACGCGCCCCTGGGCAATTTCGGCCACCTGCTCCTTGCTGATCTGGCGCGCCTGCGAGACCCGCCCCAGGAACTCGCTGTAGATGTAGCTGATCGTGCTCTGGATGACATTGGCCAGGCGGGCATCGATTGGCCGCCGCAGGTCGGAAGCGCCCGCCAGCCAGGCGGTGGTGGTGCCTCCCGTATGCACGCCCAGCTTGTCCAGCGTACGGTCCACGGTGGGAAAGATGCCGAACACGCCGATGGATCCCGTTATGGTGGCCGGATCGGCAATGACCCTGTCGGCCGATGTGGTGACCCAGTACCCGCCGGAGGCGGCCACATCGCTCATCGACACCACCACGGGCTTGCCGGCCTTGCGGGTGAGTTCGAGCTCGCGGCGGATCAGTTCCGAACCGAATGCGCTCCCGCCCCCGGAGTCGACGCGCAGCACCACGGCCTTCACGGCGTCGTCCTCGCGCGCCTTGCGGATGAGTTCCGAGGTCGAGCGCCCGCCGATGGACCCCTGGGGTTCGTTGCCGTCGGAGATGGTGCCGGCGGCCACGATGATGCCCACCTGCCGGTTGCGGTCGCCGGTTTCGGGCAGGTTGGCCCGGTAATCGTCAAGCGATACCTGGCGGAAGGTCTTGTGTTCGGTGTCGGCCTTGCCTCGCTGCAGCATGAGGCTGCGCAGCTCGTCGCGGGTCTTGAGTCCGTCGACAAGCTTTTCGTCAAGGGCAAACCGCGCCATGTCGCCGCCGCTGGCCACCAGGCGCACCGGCGCCGCGTCGATCAGGCCGGCAATGGCGCCCGCGGGCAGATGGCGGGCGGCTTCCACGTCGACGGTGTAGCCGGCCCACGCATCGTCGAGCCAGAACGCATCGGCATCGGCCGCTTCCTTGGACGGGGCATTGAGCGTGTAGGGTTCGACGAAGCTCTTGAACTTGCCGGCGCGAAACACATTGACCGTCACGCCCAGCTTTTCCAGTGCGTCGTGGTAGTAATTGCGGTAGCCGCCAAAGCCCGTGAGCAGCACCGCACCCATGGGATGCAGGTAGACCTCGCTGGCGTGCGCGGCCAGATAGTACTGGCGCTGATCCAGGGAGGATCCCCACGCCACCACCTGCTTGCCGCCGGCCTTGAAGCGATCGATCGCAGCGGCGACCTCGCGCAGCTTGGCCATGCCGGCGTGTCCCATGTCATCGAGCACGAAGACAATCCGCGTGATCCTGGCGTCGGTCGCCGCGGCATCGATCGCCTCCACGAGGTCGCGCAGCTGGGTTTCGCGCTCCTCGCCGCCAAGGGCCTGGGTGAACTCGGCCTCGCGCGCGCTGCCGGTGAATTCCTCGACGATGTCGCCCTTGATGTCGATGACCAGTGCGGTGTCCTCGAGCAGCTTGAGCCGCGTGCCGCCCGAGGCGGCAGCGAGCACGACGATGGCCACCAGGATCAAAAAGACCATGTTGACGACGAACCGGCGGGTGCCATCCAGCAGTCGATACACAAATCCGACGGAGCGGCGCAGCAGGCCGGGGCGGGAAGCGGACATTTCGAACTCCATGGCTCAGTTGCTCGTTGGTTCCTTGGCGCGGCGTCCCGGCGGGGCTCGCGGGCCGCGCCCGCTCCGGAAAGCCAGTGGAGCTTACTCGCCGCAGGTTAACCCGGCCGCGGCGCTCGCAGGCTGGCCGCCAGTGCGGGCAACTGACGGACGGATCGGATCCGTGCGGCGACATAGCCGGCGCCACGAACGCGATCCGGACCCGCCGCCACCCGCCGCACGAACATGACCGTGGCAAATCCGGCGGCCCGGGCCGCCTTGAGATTGGCGGCGTTGTCATCGACCAGTATGGCCCGCGTGCGCGCGGTACGGCCGCCCAGCTGCTCGCGGATGCGGATCGCGCGGAAGAGGGACAAGGCCGGCTTCGGGCGATAGTGACCGTGCACCCGCATATGTTCCACCGCGTAGCGGGTGGTGATGTGGCGGTGCAGGCCGATGCCGCGCAGCACCTCGCCCGCGTACCGCGCCGGGGCGTTGGTCAGGAGCACCTTGCGGCCGGGCAGGCGACGGCCCATCTGTTCCATCCCGCGCTCGGCCCGCAGCAGGGCGGCAATATCGACGTCGTGGGTTTCATCGAGAAAGCGCTGGATGTCGACGCGATGATGGCGCGCCAGGCCAACCAGCGTGGCGCCGTAGCGCAGCCAGTAATCGCGCCGCAGGAAATCGGCCTTTCCCCGTGCAATTGCCAGGTGGCCCGCGAGAAAATCCGTCATGCGGACGTCGATGGCCGAAAACATCGCGTGCGAGGCATCATGCAGCGTGTCGTCGAGGTCGAAAAACCAGACCACGCGTCGCGGCCCCGGCGGTGACGTGCCGCACACTGCGGCGCGCGGCGCCGCGCCGCGGGTGCGCATGGGCGCAAACCGGCGGTGCGACGCAGTCAATTGCGCCGGATCATGGTGCCGACGCCCTGGTCGGTGAGAATTTCCAGCAACAGGCAGTGATCCACGCGGCCATCGATGATGTGCACGGAATTGACGCCCTTGCGCGCAGCCTCGATGGCCGAGGATATCTTGGGCAGCATGCCGCCGGAAATGGTGCCGTCGGCAAAGAGTTCGTCGATGCGCCGGGCGGTGAGGCCCGTGATGAGATTGCCCTGTTTGTCGAGGACGCCGGGCGTATTGGTCAGCAGGACAAGTTTTTCCGCAGCCAGCGTTTCGGCGATGCCGCCGGCGACGATGTCGGCATTGATATTGTAGGAAAGCCCGTCGGCACCTACCCCGATGGGCGATATCACCGGCACGAAACCGTCGTTCTGCAGGGTCTTGACCACCGCCGGATTGACCGATTCGATCTCCCCCACCTGGCCGATGTCGTGCAGGGTTCCCGGTGCCTGCGGATCCGCCACCTGCATGCGGCGGGCACGCATGAGACCGCCATCCTTGCCGGTGAGGCCCACGGCCTGGCCGCCGAAACGGTTGATGAGCGTGACCAGTTCCTGCTGCACCTGGCCGGCCAGCACCCACTCGACGATTTCCATGGTTTCGGCATCGGTCACCCGCAGTCCGTGCAGGAATTCGGACTTCTTGCCCACGCGTCCCAGGGCCTCGTCGATCTGCGGGCCGCCGCCGTGGACCACGACCGGCTTCATGCCAACGAGCTTGAGCAGAACGATGTCGCGGGCAAAGCTTTCCTTGAGGCCCGCATCGACCATGGCGTTGCCGCCGTACTTGATGACGATGGTGCGGCCATGGAAACGCTGGATGTACGGCAGCGCCTCGGTGAGGATTGCGGCCGTCAGTTCGGGAGGGTGTCTGGCGCGGTTCATGAGTGGCGTTTCTGGCGCGATTTTACCATCGTGCCGACGCGGCTACAGCACGTAGCGCGAAAGATCGTCGTCGACGGAAAGATCCCGAAGCCGCGCATCGACGTAGGCCGCGTCGATGACCAGGTGCAGCGCACTGCGGGTTCCGGCGTCGAAGGCCACGTCCTCCAGGAGCTTCTCCATGATGGTGTGCAGGCGCCGCGCGCCGATATTTTCCGTGCGTTCGTTCACCGTGCAGGCGATCTGCGCCAGCCGCGTCACGCCGTCGGGCGTGAACTCGAGTTCGACCTCGTCCGTGGCCAGCAGCGCCTGGTACTGGCGGGTGAGGCAGGCGTCGGTCTGGGTGAGGATGCGCTCGAAGTCGAGCGGCCCCAGCGAATCGAGCTCGACGCGGATCGGAAAGCGCCCCTGCAGCTCGGGCATGAGGTCCGAGGGCTTGGCGAAATGGAAGGCGCCGCTGGCGATGAAGAGCATATGGTCCGTGTGCACCATGCCGTAGCGCGTGGTGACCGCCGTACCTTCGACCAGCGGCAGGAGGTCGCGCTGCACGCCCTGGCGGGATACGTCCGCGCCCTGGGTTTCGGATCGGTTGGCGATCTTGTCGATCTCATCGAGAAAGACGATGCCGTTGGACTGCACGGCCTCGAGCGCCCGCGCGCGCAGTTCGTCCTCGTTGAGCAGCTTGCCGGCCTCGTCGTCGGTGAGTATGCGCAGGGCCTCGGCCACGCGGGTCTTGCGCGGCCGGCGGCGCGTCGGCCCCAGACTCTGGAACATGCCCTGCAGCTGCTGCGAGAGTTCCTGCATGCCGGGCGGCGTCAGCACCTCCATGGGCGGCGCCGGCTGCGCGACGTCGATTTCGATTTCGCGGCCGTCGAGCTGCCCTTCACGCAGCAGCTTGCGCAGCCGCTGGCGCGTGGCCGACTGTGCATCGGCAAGGTCGCGGCCGGCGGCTTCGCCGCCAACGGCCAGCAGCAGGTCGAGCAGGCGCTCCTCGGCGGCATCGTGCGCCGCGGCCCGCACGCCGCGCAACGCCGCCTCGCGGGTCTGCTTGACGGCTATCTCCGTGAGGTCGCGGATGATGCCGTCGACATCGCGCCCCACATAGCCTACCTCGGTGAACTTCGTGGCTTCGACCTTGATGAAGGGAGCATCGGCCAGGCGCGCAAGGCGCCGGGCGATTTCGGTCTTGCCAACGCCGGTGGGGCCGATCATCAGTATGTTTTTTGGGGAAATCTCGTTGCGCATGGGTTCGGCGACGCGCTGCCGGCGCCAGCGATTGCGCAGTGCCACCGCCACAGCGCGCTTGGCGCGCTCCTGGCCGACGATGTACTTGCTCAGTTCGTGGACGATTTCCTTGGGTGTCATCATGGGCGGGATCCTTGGCTCTGGCGCGCGGCGCGGCGCCGGCGCCGCCGGCGTGCCCCAATGGCCTGCATCGGCGCCGGCCGCGCCGGCTTGCGGCATCTACTCGAGGGTTTCGACGATGATGTTCTGGTTGGTATAGATGCAGATATCTGCGGCGATCACGAGCGACCTGCGAACGATGGCCGCAGGGTCGAGCGGCGTCTCGTCGAGCAGCGCACGCGCGGCGGCTTGCGCATAGGGCCCGCCGGAGCCGATGGCAATGAGGCCTGCCTCGGGTTCGAGCACGTCGCCGGTTCCGGTAAGGATCAGCGAGCTCTCGTGGTCGGCAACGGCAAGCATGGCCTCAAGGCGCCGCAGGATGCGATCGGTGCGCCAGTCCTTGGCCAGCTCGACGGCCGAGCGCAGCAGGTTGCCCTGGTGCTTTTCGAGCTTGGCCTCGAAACGCTCGAACAGCGTGAAGGCGTCGGCCGTTGCACCGGCAAATCCGGCCAGCACGCGGTCATGGTGGAGGCGGCGAACCTTGCGTGCGCTGTGCTTTATGACGATGTTGCCCAGCGTGACCTGTCCGTCGCCGCCCATGGCAACTGCCGCGCCGCGGCGCACGGAGACGATGGTGGTTCCGTGAAACTGTTCCATGGGGGCCGGTAACGAGCGGGTATAGGCGCGCGCCGCGTGCGCCGGGCAGCGGCTAGGCGCGCCGGACGCGCACTTCGCAGACGGCGGAAACGCCCAGCAGTTGCCAAAGTGCGGCAATGAGGATGTTGACGTTGCGGAACTCGATGGCCACGCCGGATTGTTGCAACCGGATCAGCTGGCCCAGCAAGCTGGTGGAAGCGGTGAACGCGATGCGCCGCAGTTGCCGGCATTCGACCGAGATGTGCTTGGTGTCGCGCGTGGCGGCAACCAGGCGGTTCAGGTATTGCTCGCCATCGCCGAGGATCTCGCCGCGCCAGTTGAGAGGGTCGGACGCGCGCCCGGCCGCGGCCTCGACGGCGCCGCCGGCCACGCGGATATTGGACATGGGCGGCTCCCAGGAGGGTGGCGACACCTCGTAGGTGATGCAGTACTGGATGCCGGTTTCCTCGAAGTCGGCCTGGCGGTCGAGCAGCCGCTGTACCTCGAGCAGCAGCATCCAGGCTGCGTCGGAGGCATCGCGGCGGCCGGCTTCGACCGTTGCGCGCAGTGCCACCAGCAGTTGCTCGGCACCGCGCACCGTGAGCTCGTGGCTGGCGCGCTTGAAGGCATTGAAGACCCGCAGCAGCAGTTCGGCTCCGACCAGGTCGACGTGGCGCGTTGCGCTCAGATCGAGCGTGAGCGCCGGATGGCTCATGGCGAGGTTCTTGAATTCTTCCAGGGGCTTGACGATGCCGGCATCGATGGACGCGGGCAGCGCCACCACCGGCGTGTTGGCCGCCGGCACGGCAACACGTTCCGCATCGGAGTAGTTGATCCAGGCCGGAGCCGGGGAATTGAAGCGCAGGGCGAACTGCGCCGACAGCTGATCATAGGCAGGCCGGTCATTGCGCTGCTGCAGCAGTTCGAGCAGCATGAGCCAGCCGCGCTCGGTAACCGGGCCCAGCGATTCGGCGATGAGCGCATTGCGCAGCCCGCTTTCGGCGGCGTGATCCTGCTGATTGGCAAAGAGGATGGCGGTTTCGTCCAGGGCCGAGGACGAACCGCCGTTGACTTCGATGGCATCGATGCTGCCGCCCAGGATTTCGCTGCCCGGATCGAAGGCGTCTTCCTCGGCTTGCGCGGCCTCGGCGCGGCGCGCACTTGCCGAGGGCGCAGCGGGAATGACCGGCGGGGGCTCTTCGACTTCAGGCGGGGCTTCCGCCGCTTCGACCATTTCGGCGTCACCGGGAAGTTCGGCCGTGAGTTCGGCGGCGGTCTTGCGCGGCCGCAGGAAGTCGCGGGCCATTTCGGATTCAATGGCGTCTATCTTGGCTGCCGTGGCCATGGCCAGGTTGCGGGCGATTTCACGGTCGGGCAGGGCGTTTTCGGTAACGGCAAAACCACCACCGCCGCTGAGGGGTTCGGCATTTGACGGCCGATTCAGCGAGCGGTTGATGGTGCCCGCAATGGGACGGCTGACCGGCTTTTGCTCCAGGCGGCCAGGACGTGGCGCCGTGCGCGGGCCCGCAACGCCTGGGCCCGGACGAACCGGACCGCTCTTGGGGTCCTTTTGGTCCTTCTTGAAGAACGAAAATACCACGTGGTGTCCTGACGCTTGATTTACCCAGGGGTTTGCCACCGAGCATGTGCGTCCCGGAGGCCTTTTGCGGCACGCACTGCAGCCGGCATTCCGGTTCAGCCCAGCGTTAGTCTGCCGTGCGCAACCCTGGAATTTCGCCGATAGCGCTCACAGTGGCAAGGCCGGCGCTGGTATCTGCAATCTGACTATATCAATTATCGCCGCCTTTAAGCCTTGGATCGACCCGTATGTGCCCCCCCTGTTTCGGGTTTCACCGTGCCAAAGAGGACTCATTTGGACCGTTGTCCAAAGCAATCGTCCATGCTCGGCTAAAATAGCGCCTTCGGACGCAGAAAGCCGGGGGCAAGGCATGAATACGACAGCCACGACTGTGGGCACCTACTTGCGGGATCTGCCTCCCGATCGCCGGGTTGCCATGGCGCGGGTTTGCAGCATGATCCGCAGATCGGCACGGGGCGTACGGGAGAGCATGCGCTACGGGCTGGCTTTTTACGAGCTGGACGGTCCGCTGTTCGCGCTCGAATCCGGCCGACGGCACATGTCGCTCTACGTCGCCGAACAGGAAGTCGTTGTAAAACATAAAGAATCCTTGCCGGGTGTGAATGTCCTGCGCAGTTTCGTCAAGTTCTCCGACCTGAACCGCCTGCCCCTGGATATCGTGGAAAAGATCGTTCGCGACTCCGTAGCGGCGCGGCGTACCCGTGCAAGCCAGGGCACCCTTCCGACGCAGGCTGAACTTCTCAAGCTCTGGGCCATCAAGGAAGAGGCCGTGCAGGTACCCGTTCCGGCGGCCAAGTCGCCCGCTCCGGCAGCCAAGGTTGCGGCAAAGGCGGCGCCGGCAAAGGCGGCCAAGGCGGTCAAGACCGCCAAGGTGGAAAAAACTTCCGCGGCTGTCGCAAAGCCGGCGGTCAAGCCGGCAGTGCGTGCCCTGTCCGCCGCTGGCGGCGCGCGAAAGGCCGTGGCGGCAGCCAAGCGCTGATCCGCCCGGCTGCCCCCTTCCCTGCATCTACCCTGGCGGTGCGGAGCCTGGGCCTCACGCGCCCGGCACGGTGCCATTGACGCTTGCCGTCCCGCTGGTACGCAGATCGATGAATCCGGGCAAGGACACCAACTTGCGGCTCAGCTTCGGCGCCGCCGAACTCCACAGACGCACGTAGGCGTAGTAGTACGCTCCCGGCACGGCCGCCCCCGAGGCGCCTGCCGGAACACCGGTGAGCGAGAAGATCGCCGGGCTGGTATTGCTCAGCTGGGCGCTGCAGTCGTAGGTGTCGATGATCGACGCGAATCGGGCCAGGACCAGTTCGCAGTGGTTGTCGGCGCTGATCCCGCTGAAGCTGAGGTCGACATTGATCGAGCCGGACTGCACGCCGCTGGCCAGCGCGGGAACCATCGGCGCAAACGTCTGTGCCGAGCCCGAGGCCGGCGGCTGCATGACGGCGCCGGCGCTGAGCGTGTAGTAGGCCGCTTCATTGTCGGCGACGGTATATGCGCCGGCGCCTTCCTGTGGCGTCACAGTGGTGAACGACAGCGTGTTGCCGCCGTTGAACGCCGCAAGGTGCAGGAACGAGCTGGCGCCCTGCAGCGCAATGGGGTTGCGGAATGTCCCGGTGAACGGGTCGGTATTGCGCCAGCGTACTTCGTACGGAACGGCCCCCGCGCCCGGCAGCGTCTGCTGGAAAATTGCGTAGCCGCTCGACAGCGGGCTGAGCGCGGTGGCCAGCTGCGCCGTGTACTCGGCGTTGTTGGCGGCCAGCACGATCGGCGTCGATTGCACGCTGGTCGGCGCCGCGCTGCCGGTTCCGCCGGGAACCGTTCCCGCGGTGACGGGAACGCCGGTCACGAGCATGGTCTCCATCTCGCGCCCGCGGATCACGATGTCGTATGCGGCGATGGCATTGCCATTGGCGTCCCTGGTGGCCAGGGGATACAGCGTGAAGTTGCCGTTGGCCGGATTCACCGAGGTTTCGCGCGTTACGTAATGTCGGCTGCCGTCGGCTGCCAGCAGCTCGGCCTTGACGATCAGGTTGAAGGCGCAGGTCGGATTTGCCACGGTTTGGGCAGCCACGCTCTGGCACAGCTGCGCCGGATTCACCGTGCCGGTTATCGCACCCACCTGCGACATGTCGTAGTAGAACAACCGGGGGCGCATCGTGAAGTACGTCAGCCCGCCATGATCGAACGGGACGATCATGTGCTCCAGGTCGAAGTCGACTGCCAGATCCAGGGTGCTGCCCGCAGTGACATTGAATGTGCCGGCCAGCTGTATGCCCTGGGTGGGATAGGCGATCTCCAGCGGCGCTTCCGTGATGGCCCAGCCATTGCGGCCGTCGAGGAATTCAACCTGGTCATTCCATTGCAACGCGGCGCCCGTCGAATCCTTCGTGGCCAGCGCCGAGCCGTCCAGGCCGGCCTCGGCGCCGTCAAAGAAGAAGCGGATCTGGCGGTAAGAGCCCGCCGGCAGCGCCATGCCCGAGAAGAGCTGGTTGAGGACGCCGTTGTTCAGGGTGGTGAGGTCTATCGTCACGGGCGCGGGCAGCTTCGTGGTCTGCCACGTGGCATCGGCGGCGCTCCAGGTGGCGTTGGGATCGGTGTGGAAGGCGATGGCACTTATGGTCACCCAGACGTGCTGGAACTCATCGCCGGGGCCATCGGTGACCTGGACATTGACGGTGCCCGTGGGCGCGGCCGGCGCAGCAGTTCCACCGCCGCTGCCGCCGCCGCACGCCGAAAGAGCGGCGATTGCCGCGACAAGAGGCCCGTAAAGGGCAAAGCGCATTGCGTTCATTGCTGACTCCTTTTTGTCTTGCATGGACTATTGGATACCGCTGACTTGGCGGCTCGCATGCTTTGCAAGCCCTCTCCCCAAGTACGCGAGCAGTCTAGGAACGCCGGCGGCGTTCACGCTAGACACGCAATTGCAAGAACGGTAACAATCTGTGGGCGCACCGCGCGCTGCGCGCAGCGGCAAGCGCAGGCTTATCGGCGCGCGAAGAAAAAACTTGAATGGCGCGTGTCGCGGCCGGGACGGCCGCTAACCCGTGACAGCATCATCAGAGGGAGAAGTGCGCAGCCCGGCTAGCGCGGCGCAAGGATTTCGTCCAGCAGGTCGGGCGCGCCCTGGACCCGCTGCAGGCGCGGATAGCGCAGTCCCTGGTGGTAATCGACGGCAACATTCCGATACACATCGCCGTCCTTGACCAGCAGCACGACGGGATCCGGCGCAGTCTTTGCGGCGGCCACCGCCTGGCGCAGCAGGTCCGGACGGTAGCTGCGCGCATTGACGGCCACGAGCGTAGTGCCGGGCGCAAGCCCCGCGGCAAATGCCGGGCCGTCCCAGTTCACACGCGTGACGATGCCGTCCTTGTTGACGACCAGGCCGATCGAGTCGAGCAGGCTGGTGGCATCGGCAAGCTCGTCGAGCGAGCGCGCGTACTCTCCCGGCCGCTCGCCAAAGGCCAGCTCCCAGCCGGAACCGTCGACGCCATCGAGCAGCCCCGCGCTTTCGTGGGTGTCGAGGCGGCGACGCAAAAAGCCTGACCAGTCGAATTGGGCAAGGCCGTCGAGCGCCTGCACGACGTCGTCGAAGCCGTACAGCTGCGGCGCCATCTGGCCGTCGTTTACGCCGAAGAACGCGCGGGCGAAATCATCGAGCGAGTGGCGGCCGCGGGTGAGCTGGCGCAGTTTCACGTCCACCGCCAGCCACAGCAGGGAACCCTCGTCGTAATAGTCGGCTCCGCGCTGCCAGTCGATCCAGTCCTTGCGCGCGATGCCGTGCGCAATGACCGGCTCGTTGGTGGTGTCCTGCAGATTGCGCCAGGCGCGGCCGGCGCGCTGCCGGGCGCCGGCCGCCTGCCAGGCGATGTTCGAGCGCGCCACCTCCGGTCTCACGAGGCCGCTGCGGGCCGCCAGCACCTGCGCCCAGTAATTGGTCAAGCCCTCGTAGACCCACAACAGGCTGTTCTGCATGGGCACGTTGTAATCGGTGGTCCAGAGATCGCGGGGCCGGCGGAACTTGCCGTTCCACGAGTGGATGAACTCATGCGCCAGCAGCGTGCGCAGGGCCACGGCCCGATCGCCGTCGATGAAATAGCCGCGCCGCACGCCATTCTCGCTGGACTGGTGGTGTTCCAGTCCGCCGTGAAAGCCGAACTGGTCGTCGATGACGAGGATGAAGTCGTAATGCTGGTAGTGGCGTGCGCCAAACAGCGCGATGGCCTGCCGGACCATCTGTTTGTACGGCCGCAGCTGCTCGTCGCCGGCCGCGAGCTGTGCCGGCTCGGTGGCAAGCACATGCAGGGCCACGGGATGATCCCGGTCCGCATCCAGCACGAGATGCCGCATGTGCGGTGCGCTGTACAGCGGCGAGTCGATCAGCATCTCCAGGCTGGCCGGCGGATAGTGGCGGCGCTGCGATGACGCCCGAACGATGGCGCCTGCAGCGTCGTGCTGCTGCGGTGAACCGGCATCGTCCTGGTCCTGCAATGCGCCTGCGCCATCCTGTTCCCGCAATGCGCTCGCAACATCCCAGCCGGCGGGCAGGATGACGGCGGGCTCAACGCCGATGTCGCTGGCCGCCATTGCGGCCGGATAAAGGAGCAGGCCGCGCCAATCCACGACGAGCAGGTCATGGACCATTTCGCTGCCTTCGGCCAGTGGCGACAGGCGCTCGAATTGCACATCGAGCGTACGGGCGCCTGGCGGGATCACGACGTGGAATGAATCGACGTCGACCGGATCGCGCAGCCAGTCGACTTGCCGGTCGTCGATGCGCATCTGCAATCCGGCCAAGCGCTCCACGTTGCCCTTGGGACTGTGCGTTCCGGGTATCCAGCGCGGGTACCGCAGGATCAGCGGACCGGGCCGCACGGCAATACGCTCGCGTACGCGCAGGATGCGATGGTCGATGTCGGTGGCATCCACCTCCACTGAAATGGTGTCGGCTGGCCGCGCAGCCGGGACCTGCGCGACGGCACCGGCGCACACGTGCAGCAAAGCCCCGAAAACCCCTATGCGCATGACGATGCGGCCACGGGCGAAGCGGCGCCGTTCATGCCGGGGTCCGCTTGCCGGCGTCTGCGGCCGCGTCGTCTCGAGCGCGCGAAACTTCTGCAACGTCACGGCTTGCAAGCCCGGCGCCCCCCGGCACACAGGATTCCCGTAATAACAAATTGCACCATAAGGGCACTTTGCACCGGCGCGGTGCGTTTCTGACGCCTGAGCGCGCAAGCGCGCGGTCCATTCGATAAATTTCCTATTTGCATCAACACTTTAGAAAGTGGCATGGCGATTGCTCTGTTAAGGCCGCGTACTTTAACGCAGGATCTCAATAAAGGAATCGTATGTCCCATCGGTCCTCTACTTTGTCGGGTCGGCGCAATGGTCATGAGCCGGGCATGGGAAGGGCCCGCACCGCCATGACGCTGGCAGCTGCGCTCATCCTTGCGGCGGCTGGACCCTGGCAGGCTACGAGAGCGGCGGATGCTGCGCCCTGCGATCCCTACAAGAATTTTTCCTGCCAGGAGGAGTACCTCGGGACGGGTTTCTGGAATCGCCTGATCAACTATTACAGCCTCGAATGGGGGCAGGCGGTGGCACCGACCGACCCCAAGGCCCCGTCTTCGCGGCGCGATTACTGGCCGGCCACGCCGATGGCAACACCGCCCATGCCGTTCACCGAGTGGCCCTACGGCGGCACCACGCCGCTCGGCGTGACCCGGCCCAATTCGATCGACAGTCCGCTCATGGCCGCCATTGCCGATACGAGCGTGGGCAAATGGATGGGCGACAACAATTTCCAGCTGTATGGATGGGTGGACGTCGGCGCCAACATCAGCTCGAGCGCGACCAAGCCCGGGGGGAATTCGCCGGCCGCCTATCTCTACACCCCCAACACCTTCCAGCTTGACCAGTTCGTGCTGTATTTCGACCGGTTTCCCGATACGGTGCAAAAGGATCACATCGACTGGGGCATGCGCCTGTCGGCCATCTACGGCGAGAACTACCGCTACACCACGGCGTACGGCCTCGCCAGCTACCAGTTCCTGCACGACAACAAGGTCAACGGCTATGACTTTCCCATGCTCTACGCCGAGGTCTTCATACCGCAGGTGATGGAGGGCCTGATGATCCGTGCCGGGCGCTATATCTCGCTGCCGGACATCGAAGCCCAGCTCGCGCCCAACAACTACATGTATTCGCACTCGATGACGTATACGTACGACAACTATACGAACACCGGCATCCAGACAACGCTCGCCGTGGACAAGCAGTGGATGGTGCAAGTGGGGGTCGGCAACGGCACCGAGGCGTCCTTCCAGCACCTGCGCGCCCGCATCCCGAACCCGGTTCCCAACGCACTCTACCCGGGAACCTCCTTCAAGCAGGACCCGGGTTCGATGCCCACCTACACCTTTTGCCTGCGCTGGGACAGCGTGAACGGCGACGACGATGTCAATGCCTGCGCCAACGACATCAACACCGGTGAATGGGGCTACAACAACCTGCAGTGGTACGGCTTTACCGCGTACCACAAGTGGAACGACAAATGGCATATCTCGTATGAGCTCTACCACGAGTCGCAGCGCAACGTGCCGAACCTGAACAATACCTACGTGCAGAATCTGAACAACCTGTACGGCACCGATGGCGGCACGCCATTTTCCTTTGCTGCCTCGGGCATCACGGCCAACGCGCCCGGGGAGGCGGTCTGCAGCAACCCGAACGTGCTCAAGTGCACCGCGGGTTCCTACGGCACGACCTTCTATCTCAATTACTCGCCGGACGCGCTCAACAACTTCTCCTTGCGCCCGGAGTTCTACTGGGACCCGCAAGGACAGCGCACCGGCACGGCGGCGCGCTACGGCAACCTGGCGATCGGCTGGCAGCACTGGTGGTCGCCGCAGCTCGAAGCACGCCCGGAGGTGGGCTACTACCACTCCTTCAATGCGCCGGCCTTCAACGGCAACCCCAACGACACCGTCCACTTCCCGGCCAACAAGTCCAATCAGGTCATCGTATCGGGCGACCTCATCCTGCATTTCTGAGCTGCGGATTCGGTTCGCGCTGCAATGTCCTCGTCCGTTATCGACGGGTCCATTGCGGCTCGATCCCTCCAGCGCCGGGCGCCGAATCGAATCAATGCTTGCACCGCACCAGATCGCACCAACATGGACCACGCCGCAGATAAAAGTCTCCCTTTTATAGTGCAATTACAAGGTTCGCCTTGACAGCAAAAGTCGGCGCAAAAAATATATCGATATGAATCAATAAGTTAGTTATTGGCACGTGAATTGCTTCATAAAAATCGCGTTTGGTTTCACGTTTAAGCAATAAAAGTGGGCCTTGTCACCGGATTGCGCCATTGGTGGCGGATCGGGTGCGCCGGGAGGAAGTTCCGCGCATTTCCCGCAGGAATGCGGGCATTGCGCGGATTGCCGGCAGGACACGAACTATTGCTTGCGTCGTTTTCAGGCTGGGAGGCGAACCCGTTTGCCGCCCAAAAACTAGGAAGAGGGGAACTCGTAATGACAAGTGCTGAAAAAGATCGGGGAAAGGGCCATTTCTCCAGGAAGGCGCTAGCAGCCCTGGCCATCGGCCTAGGTGCCGCTACATGGGTACCGCACGCCGCTGCCGCGGACGCGGCGCCAGCGGCACCTGCCGCTCCCGTGTGCGATCCATACAAGAACTACGATTGCCTGGACAAGTCTCTGGGCGACGGCTTCTGGGAACGACTCATCAATTATTACAAGGTCGAATGGAACCAGGCAGGCCCGCCGACGGACCCCAAGGCGCCGCCAACGCGCCGCGACTACTGGCCGACCTCGCCCATGCCACAGCCTCCGATGCCGTTCACGGAATGGCCCTATGGCGGCGAGGATTCGATGGGCGTGACCACGCCCAATTCGATCGACAGCCCGTTCATGACGGCCATTGCCAATACCTCGGTGGGCAAGTGGATGTCCGACAACCACTTCCAGGTGTACGGGTGGATCAACGGCGGCGCGAACATCAGTTCCAGCACCACCAAGCCGGGCGGCAATTCTCCGGCGGCGTATGCCTACAACCCCAACGAAATCACCCTCGACCAGGCCGTGCTCTACTGGGACCGCTTCCCGGATACGGTGCAAAAGGACCATTACGACTGGGGCATGCGGTTGTCGGCCATCTACGGTACAAACTACCGCTACACGACCGAGTTCGGCATGGACAGCTGGCAGTACCTGTCGCACAACAAACCCATGGGTTACGACTTCCCCATGCTCTGGCTGGAATTGTTCGATCCGTTCGTGATGGAAGGCCTTCAGGTTCGCGTCGGCCGCTACATTTCGGTGCCGGACATCGAGGCACAGTTGGGACCGAATAACTACATGTACTCGCACTCGATGACCTACGCGTTCGACAACTACACGAACACCGGGATCATCACCAGCCTGGCCGTGACGCCGAAATTCTTCCTGCAGTTCGGTGTCAGTGACGGTACGGAAGCCTCGATCCCGCACCTGAAGGCGACGGTTGGCAATCCCCAGCAGTTCGTGAACCTGCCTGCCAATCCGGCAACGGGCTTCGCGGGCTACTCGGGCCTGAACCCGCTGTTCCCCGGTGCCAGCATCAAGAAAGATCCGGGAGCCATGCCGTCCTTTTCGCTGTGCGCGCGCTACCAGACCCAGGACGGCTACGACGACCTGAACCTATGCGCCGACGGCATCAACAAGGGCACCTGGGGCTACAACAACATGCAGTGGTACGGCGGCACCTACTACCACAAGTTCGATGAGCACTGGCACCTGGCTTACGAGCTGTACACCGTGTTCGTCAAGGGGGTTCCCAGCCTGAATAATCCTGTTGTACAGGCCATGAATGCGGCCTACGGCGGCCCCCTGGGCGCCGATGGCGGCACGCCTTTCGTGCCGGCGACGGGCTTCAACTACAACGCCCCGAACGAGGCATGGTGCCTGGGTAACACCACTTCGGTTGGCGGCCCGCTCACCTGTACCTCGCACAACACGGCCTCGGTTGCCTACCTGAACTACTCGCCCGATCCGCTGAACAACTTCTCGATCCGCCCCGAGTTCTTCGAGGACGGCCAGGGACAGCGCACCGGCACGCCGACGCGCTACTTCAACTTCGGCCTGGGCTGGCAGCACTGGCTGGGCCCCCAGGTGACCCTGCGTCCGGAAATCGTCTGGTACCACGCCTTCAATGCGCCGGCCTTCAACGGCAACGCGGATGCTGCAATCGTGCCAAACAAGAAGAGCGAGGTCATCCTTTCCGGAGACGTGATCTGGCACTTCTGAGTCTGATAGCTTATTTGGTGTGACGAAACGCCACGCCCTCGAGCGTGGCGTTTTTTTCCGGCGCAAGCATGCGCGAACAGCAGGAGCGAGTCATGAAGCTGGTTACGGCGATCATCAAGCCGTTCAAGGTAGACGAGGTACGCGAGGCATTGGGAGCGATCGGCGTGCAGGGTCTGACCGTGACGGAG
>Ga0209698_10001318_pt1 | contig 28596 bp, 28 predicted proteins | sample LitLauG_LLR_2012_FD_187203 | JGI IMG/M metagenome (GOLD analysis project Ga0209698, IMG submission 187203) | Freshwater sediment microbial communities from Pennsylvania, USA - Little Laurel Run_MetaG_LLR_2012 (SPAdes) (version 2) | ecosystem: Environmental > Aquatic > Freshwater > Creek >... | reverse complement strand
GACGATTTCTACCCGCTGGACATGAGCGGTTACGGAGCAGGCGTTGAAGACCTGAACGTGAGGATCGGCAAGCTGGCCGTGGCATACCTGGCGGGCGCGCGGCCGGATATCGTCACAGAGAATGGCTACCTTGCGAAAAGCAACATAGACGTTCGCCTGTATGACCTGAAGGGGCCCGCCGGTCTCTGGGCCGGGTGGTTCGATTACGCAACCACGAAAGGCGGGACGACCTCAACGGGCTTCAAGATTCCTACGACAGATGGTTACGCATTCGGAGTGCGCCACCAAAGCCTCGAGTGGCACGGCGGCTATCACGCATTCCTGGCGCAATACGGAACCGGAGCGGCGAGCAATTTCAGCACGTCGATCGATGACCCGACGTTCTTTCTGCACAGCTCCGCAAGACTGCAGTTTGTGGAACACCTGCTGTTCCAGCCGAACGACAGGTTCGCCATCATGCCGATCTTCGTCTACCAGCGGCTCAAGGACGGCAACCCAAGGCATGACTGGGACCATTGGGTGTCGTTCGGCGCACGGCCGGAAGTATTCTTCACGAAATACCTTTCGCTGGCGATGGAGGCAGGCGTCGATCAGACGCACAGCCCGAGTGGACATTACGACGGCTGGCTACGCAAGGTAACGATCGCGCCGCAAATCGGTGCGGGCAGGAAGTTCTTCAGCCGGCCAGTGCTGCGCACCTTCCTGACGTATGCCAATTGGTCGGACGGACTCCGCGGTCTAGTGGGTGGAACGCCCTACCTGAAGAGGACGAGCGGCTTAACTTACGGAGTGCAAGCGGAGACGTGGTTTTAGGAAAGGCTGCAAGAATGCCGGTTCGAGAGATCAGCAGCACGGAGACTAACCCGCCGGTCGCGCCGGCATCCGCGGACACAAATTATTCGCGTCCGCTGGCCATTGTTACGACCCTGTTTTTCATGTGGGGCTTTCTGACCTGCCTGAACGACATCCTGGTGCCGCATCTCAAGTCGATATTCGACCTGAGTTACGCGCGAGTGATGCTGATTCAGTTTGCGTTCTTCTCGGCATACTTTCTGTTCTCGGTGCCGTGGTCCAGGATTGTGAACATAATCGGCTACCAACGGTCCATGGTGGCCGGCCTGTTGACCATGGCCGCTGGAGCGTTCCTGTTTATACCGGCCGCGGTTGCAGTTTCGTTCCCTCTGTTCCTGACGGCCCTCATGGTTTTGGCCGCCGGAATCACGGGTCTGCAGGTGGCCGCGAATCCTTATGTGGTGGTGTTGGGAAAACCCGAGACCGCATCCAGCCGATTGGATTTAACACAGGCGTTCAACTCATTGGGAACGACCGTAGCGCCGACACTCGGCGGTCTGCTGATTCTGAGTGCCGCACCGCTGGCGATGGAGCAGTTACGGCAGCTCACGCCGCAAGCGCTTCAGGCGTATCGGGCGTCCGAAGCCGCATCCGTTAAGCTGCCCTATGCGGTGATTGCGGTAGCGTTGTTGGTCCTGGCGATCGTGATCGGTGCATCGAAACTGCCCAAGATCGAACACGCGGCGCCTCGAGCCGGGCAGAGCGTTCAGGACTCGATTTGGAGACATCCCAACCTCCTCTTCGGAGCGCTCGGAATCTTTGCCTATGTGGGCGCGGAGGTTTCCATAGGCAGTTTTCTGGTCAACTATTTCGGATTGCCGGGCATCGCGGGAATGTCCGCGAAGACCGCCGCCGGGTACGTTTCGTTCTACTGGGGCGGCGCGATGATCGGCCGATTTCTCGGGGCGCCCATATTGCGGCGATTCAAGGCTGGGTACGTGCTTGCCATATGCGCCATTGCCGCGGCTGCGTTGGTCGCCACGTCGATGATGCTAGGCGGGCACGCCGCGATGTGGGCGATGCTGGCTGTCGGGTTCTTCAACTCGATCATGTTCCCCACCATCTTCAGCCTCGGTGTGGCCGAGCTTGGAACGCTGACCGGAAACGGATCGGGCCTTCTGAACATGGCGATTGTCGGCGGCGCCGTGCTCCCCGTGATCCAGGGGACGATCGCGGACCACTTCGGACTGCATCACGCATTTGTGCTGCCGGTGATCTGCTACCTGTATATACTGCTCTACGCGCTGAGTGGATCGAGACCGAACAGCGAGCGGTACGGGAGAGCTTAGGAGGTAGACTATGCTGCTGGCAGGCGATATCGGAGGAACCAAGACCGCGCTCGGTGTTTTTTCCGAGGAGCAGGGACCGCACGCGGCGCTCGCGGAATCGGAGGTCCACAGCGCGGACTATGGAAGCCTGGAGTCCATCGCGAAAGAGTTCCTAGCCAAGACTGGACTGAAGGTCGACCGGGCGTGTTTCGGCGTCGCCGGGCCAGTCCTTGCGGGTCGGGCGAAGATCACGAACCTGCCCTGGATCGTCGACCAGGCATCCATTGCAAAGGAGCTGAATCTCGAGGCCGTCTATCTGCTGAATGACCTCGAAGCGATTGCGTGTGCGATTCCCGGACTCAGGCCGCAAGATGTCGAGACCCTCAGCGCAGGAGCCCCGGTGGAACAGGCAAACATGGCCGTCTTTGCGCCCGGCACCGGCTTGGGCGAGGCGTTTCTCACCTGGGAGGGCAACGAATATCGTGCGCACGGCTCGGAAGGGGGGCATGCGGATTTCGCGCCGACGGACGAGATCCAGATCCGTCTGCTCGAATACATGCGGCAGCGCTTCGAGCATGTCAGCTACGAGCACGTCTGCTCAGGAGTTGGCATCCCTCATGTGTACGACTTTTTTTGCGACCGCGAGAAGACAGAGGAACGGCCTGAGATTACGGAGCGGATCGCGATGGCCGGCGATCGCACGAAAGCGATTATCCAAGCCGCGCTGGACCCTGCCGATCGCAGCCCGCGATGCACCGCCACGATCGACACGGTGGTCTCGATCATGGGAAGCGAGGTGGGCAACCTCGCGCTCAAGGTGCTCGCAGTCGGAGGAGTGTATCTGGCAGGCGGAATTGCGGTTCATCTACAGCCGGTGTTGAAATCCCGCTTCCTCCGTTCGTTCCAGTACAAAGGCCGTTTCGCGGAGATGATGGGCCGGATCCCCGTACACCTGATGACCGGCAAAGTGGGCATCGCCGGCGCCGCGGCATACAGCCTGAAGAGGGTGCTGGAAGCACACACTCCGGCCGGGCTCAGACGCGCCAGTTAGTGCGGGCTAAATGTGGCGTAGTGTCTGCGCCACCAACAAATACTCGCCGGACAAGCCTCTTCTTAGATGTGAGCGACCATCTTCCTGTAATAGTAATCGTCGGCGGTGGATTCGGCGGGCTGGCCGCGGCCAAGGCGCTGAAGAACGCGCCGGCGCAGGTCATTCTGATCGACCGTGCAAATCACCACCTGTTTCAGCCGCTCCTATACCAGGTGGCGACTTCGGAGCTGACGCCCGGTCAGATTGGCTCTCCAATCCGCGCCATTCTGCGCAAGCAACGAAACACCAACGTAGTTCTAGGCGAAGTCATTGGGGTTGACAAGGATGAACAGTGCGTCGTGGTCAGCGACGCGGATCGTGTGGGCGTACAGTTGCATTACGACTACCTGATTCTAGCGACAGGCGCCACGCACAGCTACTTCGGACACGAGGAATTCCGGAAGCACGCACCGGGACTCAAGAATTTAGCGGACGCGGTGGCGGTCCGAAACAAGATCCTGAGCGCGTTTGAGGTGGCGGAGGCGGAAGAAGATCCGCGTCTGCACCGCGACCTGCTGACATTCGTGCTGGTCGGAGCCGGCCCCACTGGTGTGGAAATGGCGAGCGCTATCGCGGTTCTGGTACGCAATACGCTGCGATCGGAGTTCCGGCGGATCGATCCCGCATCGGCGCGGATAGTGCTGGTCGACCAGTCTCCGCGCGTGTTGGGGTCATTTTCGGAAGAGCTTTCCGGCGCCGCCAAGAAGCGCCTGGAGGATCTGGGCGTGGAGGTATTGGTTGGGCGCAGCGTGGAAAAGGTGGACGCGGCGGGCGTGATCGCCGGGGGCGAGCGGATCGTCAGCAATACCGTCATTTGGACTGCGGGCGTCGCTCCGTCGCCGGCCGCCAAGTGGCTGAATGCCGAATCGGATCGCGCCGGACGGGTGCGCGTTCAAAAGGACCTCAGCGTGGCCGGACATCCGGAAATCTTTGTGGTGGGGGACACGGCGACATTCGAGGAAAACGGCAAGCCGTTGCCCGGCGTGGCGCAGGTGGCGATGCAACAAGGCCGGTATGCGGGCCGGCTGATCGCGAACCGCATCGCAGGCAAACCGGCGCCTGGCCCGTTCCGGTATTTCGACAAGGGCAATATGGCGGTGGTCGGTAAGGGCTTTGCAGTGCTGCAGAGCGACCGTTTCCATCTCATCGGCTTCCTGGCCTGGCTCGCGTGGGCCGGTGTGCATCTTCAGTTTCTCGCGCAATCCAATCTGCGCGTGAGTGTCTTCATTCAGTGGGTTTGGACTTATCTGACCGGGCAGAGGGGATCCCGGCTGATCGTGAATTACCACAGCTTCGGGTCAGCCCGGATAGAAGAAGCACCCGACGTCCCACAAGTAACGTCGCGACTTGGATTGTAATCGATGAAATCGTTCTGTTATTCCGAGCTGTGGTGACGGAATGAACGTTCTAACGGGATGGACAGTTGGATCTCCGTTCCCGCCGTCGCACGACTCAAGAGTTTCAGCCGCCCGCCGATGCCGGTTGCTCGTTCCCGCATCCCCGCCAAACCCCAGTGTCCGTCGCATCCTTTTTCCAGCACATGAGGATCGATTCCACGTCCGTTGTCGCGGATCCACATCTGCAGCTCACTGTCGGAATATTCAAATTGTAACTCGACGCGTTTCGCCCCGGAATGGCTAAACGCATTGACCAGAGCTTCCTTGCCGATTCGGTAAATCTCATGTTGGATCTCTCGTGGCAACTGCCTCTGGCGGCCGGTCACTATGACGCGAAAGTCGATATCGGGCGGTACCTCGAGTTCTTCCTGAATGCGAGACAAAGTAACAACCAGGTCTGAGCTTTGAGAGCCAGACGAGCGGAGGCCCTGAATCGCGCTCCGGCCCTCCGCGATGCCTTGCCTCATGATTTCAAGGATCCGATCCAACTGGTTCCTGACCGGTGAATCTTGGGCTGCGCGAAGGGCTGCCCCACCTAGGTGCAATAAGGCGCTCTGGAAAGTTTGCAGGAGGGTGTCATGGAGTTCCTGGGCAATTCGAGTGCGTTCCTCCAGACGCACATTTTCCTGCCGGATCCGTACTTCCTCCTGTTTACGTGATTCAATTTCCGTCGCGCTCAAGTACCATCTTCTGGCTCGGCCTTCCTCTACCAACGGGTTGTACCGCCCCAGGAACCAACGGTAGATGCCATCTTTTCCAAGCAATCTCGCATCGAGTTCAAACGGCTCACTCCCGGCAAACCCATGCTTGCGTGCAGCTCGCACCCTCTCCACATCGTCAGGATGAATTACCCCGCCGGTCACGTCCAGGGACCCAAACTCTTCAAGTGTCAGACCTGAGTATTCGCGGGCGACACGATTTGCGTGAATCACCTTGCCGTCCGGGTTGAACACCACAATTAACTGGGGAACAAAATCAACGAGCTGTTGAAGGTCCTGCTCCGCACGCTTACGCTCGGTGATGTCGATCACAGTGCCGGTGTACTCGATGAGATCCCCGGACGGGCTGAAGACAGGATGACCAAGGCTGAGAATGTCCCTGACGGCGCCACCCGGATGCACAATGCGATAATTCACTTCTTCGTCCAACTTGTTATACTTGGCTCTCTTGGTAGATTCCAGGAGCGCCGGTTGATCGTCGGGATGAACCCGCTGGATGAGTTCTTCCATTCGGGGTATCCCATCGCGTGGATCAAAACCCAGAACGCGGTAACATTCCTCCGACCAATACCTGACGTCGGAGTCGGGACTCCAGGCCCAACTGCCGGTTTGGCTCAGCCTCTGCGCTTCCGCCAGATATGCTTCGCTCTGACGTAGCTTTTGTTCGGCGAGTTTGCGCTCGGTAATGTCACGGTAGATTAGGTATTCGGAAATCTGGCTTCCCGCAATCGACACCGGTACGCCGAGAATCGAGACCGGAACGCGCGTCCCATCCTTGCGCTTCCGCACTGTTTCAACATTCAGGATCTTTTCTTCTCGGGTGCTGCGGCGCGTGTACTCGTCCGGCTCGGCGCAATCTCCGTCGGGAACAACCAGCTCGTCGATCGGACGGCCCAGCGCCTCCATCTGGGCATAGCCGAAAATCTTCGTGAATTCCGGATTGACCCTCAGAATACGTCCATCCGCGTCGAGCACCACAATGGCTTCTGGCACTCTCGCAAACAGTTCGTCGAGGAGAGCTTTCTGTCGGGTGAGTTCGCCGCTTAGAAAAACCTCCACGCTTTGGCGTTCCGGCGACACAGCGTAATTGTATCGCTGTCGAAGTCTCTTTCCAACCGCAGCCGGGCAGAACCGGCCGGATTCCGCGAGGCGCGCGGCGGAAAAGTGCGCCGGCCGTCGGCGTCTTATCGCGCGGCCTTCAAAGCTGCGGCCACCTGGGTGACGCGCGCACCCTGATGTTTCGCAACCTCAAGCTCGTCTGCTGTCGGCGGCGCGCTCTTCTGTCCGGAAATCGAGGACGATCCGTATGGTGTCCCATGGCCTTCCAAAAGCTTGGCGTGCGTGTAGCCGTTCGGCACGATGATGAACCCCAGATGCGCCATCGGGATGTACAGCGAAACGATTGTACTTTCGTTTCCGCCATGAGGCCCCGCGCTAGATGTGAAGGCCCCCGCCGCCTTGCCGTTCAGCTTGCCTTGAAACCAAAGACTTCCGAGACTGTCGATGAATGCTTTCAACTCCGCCGACGTATTCCCAAAACGCGTCGGTGTGCCAAATATGATTCCATCAGCCCACTCCGCGTCGGCATGCGTCGGGGCGCCGTACTCGGTGAGCATCCTCTTGCTGCGTTCCTCCCAGCCCGGAACATGGGCCATCACAGCCGGAGGAACGATATCGTGCACCCGGCGGAGCCGCACTTGAGCTCCCGCTTCGCGTGCCCCTTCCGCAAGGGCTTTGGCGAGGGCTTCCACGGAGCCGTCACGGGAGTAAAACACAACCAGAATGTTTGCTTTAGCGTCTACCATCCACAACTCCTTATGGTCTTTCGAATCACACAGTCTAACGTTACCGCGTCAGTCGCTCCGGCCACAGGGCGCTGAACGCCAGGCCGACGGCAATTCCTACCGAGGCCTCAAAGAACCGGTGAAGCGCGACGATCCGTCCGCTATGGCCGGGCACGAGCATGATGATGGCAAGCGTGATGCCGGAATATCGGTATGCGTTGCGCTCCAGCCGGAACGGAACAAAGACGATTCCAAGAATTAAGATGCAGGCTCCGAAGACCAAAGCATTGCCCGGATAATAAGTGCCAGCCAGTGCTCCGACGGCCGCGCCCAACACAGTTCCGGCGAGACGTTGCGCGGAGACCGGGAGCGTCGCGCCGAGAGTGGATTGCATGACCACCAGCGTGAGGATGGCAGCCCAGTAGGACTCCGACAACCCGAACCAACGGGCGACAAAAAGCGAAACGACGGCAGCGACTGCCGTGCGTGCGGAATACTCTATAGTTAGCGGGTTGTCCTTCGCGATGATCGGACTAAATATGGATCCCATCGTTCAAAGAACGCGCCGGTCCAACACCATCACACCGAGCAAGGCCGGCAGATAGAAGACCGTCGCGAGGAGCAGCGCGCGTGCGCGCGCCAAGGTTCTCTCGCGCCCCAGTCGCGCGCCGAAGTAGAGCACTCCAAATCCCGCGGCGATCGCAGCGGCAGCGTACAGCGCACCCGTCATTCCGAGGAAGAGTGGCACCAGGCTGATCGGGATCAGCAGGAGCGAGCAGACCACAACGCGCCTGGCGGTGGACTCGCCATCCGGCTCGATGACCGGCAGCATGCGGATGCCGCCGCGGGCATAGTCGTCTCGATACATCCAGGCGATGGCGTCGAAGTGAGGAAACTGCCAGATGAAGAGAATGAGGAACAGCGCCAGCGCGCCGGCGTCGATGCCATGGCCCGCCGCCGCGTAGCCGATGAGGGGCGGCATGGCGCCTGGGATCGCGCCCACGGTGGTGCATGCCGGTGAGCGTTGCTTCAGAGGAGTGTAGAGCAAAAGGTAACTGAGAAGCGTAAACAGACCAAGGACCGCCGCCAGCAGATTCGTGCCGCACCATAGGTCGGCGAAGCCTGCGGCGGAGAGCAACAGGCCGAAGGCGAGCGCATGACTTCGCTTGATCCTTCCGGCGGGGAGAGGGCGCCGACGCGTGCGGCGCATCTTCGCATCGGAGTCCACCTCGTACCATTGATTAAGTGCCGAGGTCCCCGACGCCAGCAATGCCGTGCCGAGTAGAGCGTGAGCCAGAATCGTCCAGTGAAACGATGCGCCACAAGCGAACGAGTAGCCGACCGCCGTGCAGATCAGAATGAGTAGCGCAATTCTCGGCTTCGTCAACTCCAGGTAGTCTCGCATGTTTAGTCCTTCCGCCGGATGAACCCGAGAACCAAGAAGGCGACGACCAGGGTGGGCAGAAACGCAAGGTAGCCCCAATAGGTGACCACCATGATCAGAGTCGGCGCGGCGTCCTTCATAAGGAAACCGCCTCCTGGAGTCTGGCTTTCGGCGAGAGTATCTGCATCGAGAGAACGGTCCCGGCCACCAGGAAGACAACGGTCACGCAAGTCCACATCAACGCCGCAGCGCACTGCTGATCTTCGAGAGGAGAGAGGCCGCCGTTTCGCGGTGTACAGAGATACATGGGGTACGCGACTCGGTCGGAGAAAACGAGCAAGCCGGAAAGGACGTCGCATGGCAGCGTCGCGAGGAAGAGATACAGGAGCATCGACCACCGCGGCCATAATGCGACGGACGGCGAGGGCTGAATCACGGGCCACCAGAAGAGGAGGCCGGTCGTGAAAAAGGAGGCGTGTTCGATGAAATGCCAGGTTGACGATTGCATGCCCAGCCGGAATATCGCCGGCACGTGCCATGCGACCAACGCCGCAGCGGCAGCGAGCCAACAAAACGCGGGGTGCCCGAGTAGTCTGCCAACACGCTTCGGGAATGGCCATCGCGTCGGCCCCACCGTGATCAGTGGCTCGCCCAGCCAGATCAGAGGCGGAGCAATGGTCATGAGCAGCAGGTGTTGGATCATGTGCGCCGTCAGCATGTGGCTGTCCAATGAAGCAACGGGCGAGACCACCGCTATCCACGTCGCGAGCAGGCCGAGAAAGAAGCTACAAGCTCGCCATACCGGAATCGAGCGACGGTGAAGCCAGCCGCGCAGGTACACTGCTCCCGCGAAGCCGATAACGAGTGTTAGGGTGACGGCTGCCATGGTATGGCTCTATTGCCCCAGGGCGAAATCCCTTGAGGCGTCGCGCGCGGGCGCCTGCCCTGCCGGATGCAGGGTTTCGAGAAATGCGACGAGCGCGGTGGTCTCCGCCGGGCTCAGACTCTTGCCGTACGCCGGCATGTTGCCACCGCCCTGGATCACCTGGCGGATGAGCTGGTCCTGCGTGAGCCGCACCGCAACGCTGTCCAGGGCCGGACCTCGTTGCCCGCCGCTCTCGGCAAGCGAATGGCAGTTGCGGCACTGCTTGACCTGAAACACGAGCGCACCTTGTCGCTCCAGCGCGGTCGTGCCGCGCAGGAATTGCGTCGGCACGGGAGCGCCGCTCCAAGCGTTCATCTCCGGACTCCAGGGCGTATACCCTGCAAGATGCGTAAAGGTCCCGAGAGTGACGGCAATCAACATCACGGTCAAGACCCCGATGGGCCGCCGTTTCCAGCTTTTTTCTCCTTCGCCGGAGAGGAACGGAAGCAGGAGCAATCCGAGGATGACCAGGACCGGACCGATGAGCAGGGCCGGTGTTTCGAGCGAGGGCGGAAGCAGCGACAGCAAGGCATACAGCCACAGGAAGAAGTAGTCGGGCTTCGGTACGGTCTGGATGATCGTGGGATCCGGCTTGCCGGACGGCCCAAACGGACCGAACCAGACCGCGCATGCCGCGACTGCCAGAAGAATGAAGGCCGCGAAGAACATATCTTTCCAGATGGCATAGGGAACGAAGGGAGCGCCATCTCTCTTCGTCAGCTCGTGATACTCGTTCAGATAGCTTGCGCGCTTGACGATGCGCCCGGGCATCGGCCATTCGTTGATTCCCAGCTTAAACACCATCAGCACGTGAAGGCAGACGAAACCAATGAGCAAGCCCGGAATCACGAAGACATGTAAGGCGAAGAATCGGGACAGCGTGGCGCCGGCAATAATGGGTCCGCCTAACATCAGCTTCACGATCGCCGAACCGGCGAACGGAATTCGGCTGGCGATCGAGGCGCCGATGCCCAGTCCCCAATATGCGTCCTGATCGAACCGCAGCACCTGCCCGCTGAAGGCCATGCCGAGCGTCATGAGCAGCAGGAAGATGCCGATAATCCAGGTGAGTTCACGGGGGAACTTGTACGCTCCGAAGAGAAAGACTTGCATCATGTGGATGAGGACAATCGCCACCATGAAGTTGGAGCCCCAGCCGTGCAGCGCGCGGATGAACCATCCGAGCGTGATGTCGTGATTGAGGGCCTGGAGACTGTTCCACGCCTCTCCGGCCGAGGGCACATAGGTCAGAGCCAGCAGGATGCCGGTGACGAGCTGAAGACAGAAGACGATCAGTGCGGCGCTGCCGAATACGTACCACCAGCTTGCCGTGCTGCGCGGAACCCGATGTTCCGATGCCTCGCGAATGGGCGCGGCGAGTTGCAGCCGCTGATCGAACCATTGACCAACGCGGGAGATCAGGCGCATGGCGGTGCCTTTCGCGTGAGCGACGCGTTCGGCCCTGGCGTGGGCATTTCGCCAGCCTGAATCGTGATCAGGCCGTTCTCAACTTTGTACGGATATTCGAAAAGACCGCGCTCCGGCGGGCCCGAGGCGCGCGAGCCGTCGCGGTAGTATGCCCCGCCATGGCACGGGCACATGAAAAGGCCGGATTGCGGAAACCAGCGAACTGGGCAGCCCAGATGCGCGCAGTTGACAGCGAAGACCTGGAATTGATCGCCTTCGACGCGCCGAACCCAGCATGCCGTGTCCACGGTCTTGCCGTCAGTCGGCATCACGAGAGGATTGCGAAAGGTGGCCAGCCTAGTCTCGCCTTCTGGGAATTGGTTGACGGAGCCGAGAGATACCCAGTCGAGATAGCCGTTCGCGCGTCCGCGCGTAATCGAGGACAGCAGAAATCGCCCGATAGGCACGGCAAGGGCGGCGGCGACACAGCCATTGAAGAGCATCCCCAACTTTGTGAGCAGCCCGCGGCGGGAGATGATTGTTTCGTTTGGCATCGTTCAGGCTCCTAGTGCTGAGGGTAATTAGCGGCAGAATATGGTTGACCCGGGACTTCGACGCGGCGTGAAGCCAGCCACGCGACAACATCTGTGACTTCTTGGTCGGACATCGGTTTGCCAGGGGCGTTTCCCCGCCAGTCTGGCGCTCCTAACTCCGGGCGGCCGGCGATGACGATGGTCCGCAGTCCCTGGTCGCTGACGAGCGCCAAAAAAGAATCGTTGGTGATGGCACTGCCTTTAGCACCACCGCGGCCATCGGGGCCGTGGCACGATCCGCAATAGGTCTTGTATGCGGCTTGGCCGCGCTGGGGATCGCCCGCCGATTTTGCGGCGTACCCAGGCGGGTTCGCGCTATCAAGAATTCCGGGTTTGCTCCATCGCGCGCGGATTTCTTGGGTGATCACATCGATCTGTTTGTTGGTGAGCAATCCGCCGGCGCTCTCGGCGAATGCCGGCATGGCGGTTCCCTTCACGCCGTCGGCGATGACGTTGCGGATCGCGCGATCATCGGCGATGGCGAGATAGACCGGATCGGCGAGGGCGACTGCCGCGGCTCCACGGCCGTTTTCGCCGTGACACCCGGCGCAATTTTCGGAAAAGAGCTGGCCGAATTCCAAGACTTCGTTGGGCGCGAGAGTCTCGGCAGTGTTGTGAGGCTTTCCGCAAGCGGAAAACAGGATCGCTCCAAGCGCTAAAAACGGAGACAATCGATTCACGGCCGCTCCTCTCCGGTGGGGTGCGGCGGAGTGATTCCGGGAGCCTCTACTCCGGCGCGGATGGCGAACGCCACGTTCTCGCGAGTCGGCACTCGCGGGTGCCGCACCACGACCAATCCGGCGACGATGCCGAAAGCCACCTGCGATGCAATGAACCAAAGCCAGTCGATGTGGCTCTCCAGCATAGGATTCAGAAGGGAGAGCATGGAATACAGGAGCCCCGACCACAGAACAGGGCCAATCAATCCTCCAAGGAGGATAGGCCTGTGCGCGAACATTGGGAGCATCGCTCCATAGAGCAATCCGACGGCAGTGGAAACGAGCGCGTGGAGCACCAAGGCGATGGCGAAGCTATCCGCGTGGAACGCGTTCAACTGCGAGGCGCCGAGTTTCAACGACTGCGCATAGACGGACGCCGCGAGAAGGTTGATCGGATACCAGATGCTCCCTGCCTTTAGGACACCGTAAGCGCATGCCAGCACCGCCATCGCTACGCCGCCTGCCAATCCGCCCTTCAGACCGGCGGATATCGGGTGCGTATCTAGAGGGAGCCAGGCGCGGACTTGATCGGGCGCCACAGGAAAGCGGTCGACCACGCGGCGTTCCGTGACCGGCACGAATTGGTCCGGTACGACGGACACGACTTCTTCATGCGCGCTGGGTAGGACCTCGCGGAACCAGCCGGCGCAGCCCGCGACGGCCAGAACCGCTCCTAGCACGCTCACCGACACGCTCGTCAGCAGGCCAGCGCAGATCAACGTGAATCCAAGCGCCAATACGAGGGGCCAAGCGGTCGATGCGGGTGTTTCGATCTCTTGGGGCGCCCGCGAGGTTTGCTCGGCTTCAAGAACGGATTGCAGCGTCGCCATTTCTTCTCCTCAGCGTCCGAGAATGTAAACTACCGTGAAAACGACGACCCAGACACCATCGACGAAGTGCCAGTACATGGAAAGGACTTCGACGCGGCCCGACTGAGCCTCATTTACGCGGCCGGCCAAACCAAAGATCAGCACAATAAGAAGCATGACCAGGCCCGCTGTGAGATGGAAGGCGTGCAGTCCGACCAGCGAGTAATAAGTCGTCCCGAAAAGGTTCGTGGAGATAGTGAGGCCCTTCTCATAGATAAGCCGATGCCATTCCTGACCCGTACCAAACAAAAAGAGACCGCCAAGAACGAATGTCAGAAGCCAGAAGCTTAAGAAGGCGCGCTGCTTACCGCGCTCCAGCAATCTTCCCGCAAGGTGTACCGTGATACTGCTCGACAACAGGCAAATGCTATAGAAGACCGGCGTTTCGAGCACCTCGCGCGGAGTAGGGCCCGTGAGGCTCTTCCCTGTATAGTAGAGATACGCCACGACGAAGATCGTAAAGATGGCGGACTCCGCAATGATGAGAGCGGCTATTGCCACCTTGCCGCGATCGGGAAGAACCCAAGATCGACGGGCTTGAGTGATTGGAATTGTGAGTGCGCTCATTTGGGCAAGTCCCTTACTCGTATCGGCTGTCCGGATCTTCCGGATGCTTCTGATCCCACAGCGGGCGGCGGCTTGCGACGACCGGAATCGTAGCGAAGTTGTAAGCAGGGGGCGGAGAACTTACTGACCATTCGAGCGTCCATGCATCCCATGGATCGCTACCGGCCTTCGCTCTCTTCCAGTAAGAAACGACAAGGTTATACACAAACACCAGAATCGCTACCGCCTGAATGAGTGTCCCGATTGTGACGATCAGGTTCAGTGTGTCCCAGCCCCGGCCGGGCTCGTAGGTGTAGATGCGGCGGGGCATGCCCAGAATCCCAGGGATGTGCATGACATCGAATGTCAGGTGAAAGCCGATCAAGAAAAGCCAGAAATGCCATTTTCCGAGGCGTTCACTGAGCATTCGGCCGGTCATTTTCGGGTACCAGTAATAGAAAGCGGCAAACAGTGCAAACAGGATTCCGCCGACGATCACGTAGTGAAAGTGAGCCACCACAAAATACGAGTTGCCGAGCTGCCAATCGAAAGGTGACGCCGCGAGCATGATCCCGGTCAGCCCGGCAATCAGGAACTGAAACAGGAAACCGATGCAGAATATCATCGGCGTTTTGAATTGGATCCGCCCGCCCCACATGGTACCGAGCCAGTTGAAAATCTTGATGCCGGTCGGGATGCCCACTGCCATCGAGGTGATGGTGAAGAAGCTGTTCGCGTACGAGTTCATCCCAATGGTGAACATGTGGTGTGCCCACACGCTCATGCTCACGAAGCCGATGAAGACCGTTGCGCCTACCATTACCGGGTAACCGAATATCGGCTTCCGCGAGAAGACCGGCACGATCTCCGACACGAACGCGAACGTTGGCAGAATCAGAATGTAGACTTCGGGGTGTCCGAAGATCCAAAAGAAGTGCATCCAGAGTGTCGCCGAGCCGCCCGCTTGCGTATCGAAGAAGTGGCCGCCCAAGTAACGATCGACCAGCAGCATCAGCTGCGCCGCGGATAGCGGAGTCACCGCAATCAGAACCATGCCTGACATCACCAGGTTGAGCCAGACCAGCAGGGGCATGCGGCCGAGGTGCATTCCGGGGCATCGCATGCATAAAACGGTGGCGAGGATATTGATCGCCGTACCTATGCTGCCGAATCCGGAGACCAGTAGCGCGATGGTCCAATAATCCGAGCTGTGTCCAGGCGAGAACGCTTTGGCGGCGAGCGGCGCGTATGCCCACCAGCCGACGTCTGGTGCATTTCCGGCGCCGTATAGCCCGTTGCCGCCGAGAAAACTGAAGTAGAGCAGCAGCCCGCCGAGCGCAGTCAACCAGAAACTGAATGCGTTCAGTCGGGGAAACGCCATGTCGCGCGCGCCGATCATCAGCGGCACAAGGTAATTCGCGAACCCGAACAGGATCGGCATGGCCACGAAGAAAATCATCGTGGTTCCGTGCATTGTGAACATCCGATTGAAAACCTGCGGCGAAACAAAATTGTTGTGCGCGTGCATTAGCTGGACGCGAATGATCAAGGCTTCAACACCGGCGATCACGAGGTAACCCAGGGCGTAGACGATGTAGAGAATGCCCAGCCGTTTATGATCGACTGTGGTCACCCACTCGTGTAGGGTCTCTGTCCATGGCCGTTCCGCGCTCTGGAGGTTTTCAATCGCGATGGCATTCGTTGACATGGCTGGTCTCCCAATCTCGCGGCTAGCGGAGCGTCTCCAGATACGCCGTGACGGCGTCCAGATCCGCGTCACTGAGCTTCATGGCAGGCATCAGGGATCCCGGCTTGATGGCGTCCGGATTCTGGATCCAAAGGCGCAGATTCGCGGGCGTATTCTCGGCCGCACCCGAAGCGATCGTGCTGCGGCTCATTAGGTGCGCCAGATCGGGACCGAAGCGTCCGTTCGCAGCCGTGCCGCTTACCGCGTGGCAGTTGATGCAGGCGGTGGTTTCGAAAACGTGCTTGCCGGCAATCACCTTTGGGTCCTGAACCGCGGCCTGCTGCTGCGCGCTGACCCACGCGGCAAAGTCCGCGGGCCGGTCCACGGAGACGCGTAACAGCATTTTGGCGTGCTGGGTTCCGCAATACTGCGCGCACTGGCCGACGTAGATTCCCGGACGCGGTGGGTCGAGCCACATCTCGTTCACACGATTCGGAATCAGGTCGGTCTTGCCGCCGAGCTCCGGCACCCAGAAGCTGTGGTCCGTGTCCGCCGAGAGCAGCTTCAGGAATGTGGGAGTGGGATGCGCGGGATCGCTCGCCGAAATGTGCAACTCGTTCGCGGTGACGATGCCGAGCTTGGGATACCGGAATTCCCACCAGAATTGGTGGCCGATGACGGTGACGTCGAGAGCGGCCGCGGGCTTGGGAGCATCCTGAATGGCATGGATCACCCGGGCAGTCGCCAGAAACAGGACGGCAACGATTAAGACCGGAATGACGGTCCAGGCCAGTTCGATTTGAGTGCTTCCGTAGACTTGGGCCGGTTCGCGGCCGGCATCGGTAGCGCGGCCTCGAAACTTCACGACGGAGTACACCAGCAATCCAGCGACGACTACGAATATGACCGCGGTCACGGCCAGCACGAACATGGACAAGCCGAATATGGTCTTTGCTGGCGAGGACGCAGGCGCGAAGATATTCGTCGAGCTTAACGGAGAGCCTTGCGCGGCGGCTGCCGCCACCGCCATGAAGCAGAAGAGGCACGCGAGGCTCTGTAGTGCGCTTCTTACGGGCGATTTGTGTCCATACCGCATGTTTCATACAGGAAGAGCGCCGTTGGCCGCCGTTTGTTTGGCCGCATAGCCACTCGCGAACCCACTGCCTCCAATGTGTTACGCCGTTTTGCCACGGAAGGGGCGCTCCAAGGCCCTACATTTTCAGGGTGCTTTTCGACCGGAGATGCATCAAAGTGTGAATTAGGAATCAAGAAACAAAAGATCCACTGAGGGGCTGGTAGTCAGGGAGGAACCTGGAGGAGTGCCAGGTAAGGGCCGACGCGCCTGGCACGAATGCCTGCGCCACCTCAATCACTTTGCTTTTCTCCTCAGCACTACAATACAAATACCGTCCCAATTCTTCCGCTCCATCCCGGCCGGTGGTGAGTTCTTCATCCCAACGATTCCGACATTGCTCGAGTCGAGTTGGAAGTGGCTCTGCAGATATTGGCGGACCAGGATAGCGCGGATTCGAGAGAGCCGGAGCTGGTCCTCCGGCCGGGTGCCGTTACAATAGCCCTCAATCACAATCGGGCTCTCGAAAATAGAATCGCCGTTTTCGGTGAGAGCGCCATCCAGGAGCGCCTTGCCCCCAGCGGAGAGCTCTTCCTCGCCGTTCGAGCCTGCCTGGAACAATTCCGACGCGGATAACCAGGCGCGATAGTTTGTACGGCTGGTGAAGGCGGTATCGCGGCGATATTGTTCCGGCGAAACTCGATCCAGGTTGTAATATCCCCTCCTGCGGAAGAAGCCGCGAAGAAGAAAGTTGTGCTTCAGCGCCTCAGTGCCGTCGGCTAGATTCAGACTCGCGGCATTCGCATTCATCAGCGACTCTCGGATGTTCTCCCCTGCGGTAACGCCTTGCCGGTCGGGTTGGACGATCTCGGAGACCATCTGATGGGCTTGCTTCGCGGTGTCACTGAGGCCATCCACCACCGCGGCGACTTTTTGCGGCATTTGCTGTGAATTCAGATCCGAAATAAGGGCGTCGGCCTGATGGGATGCATGGGCGAGATCGGCCGCTGCCTGCTGCACGTTTGTGAGCCCCGCACGAATCTGGCCTTCGGCCCCTTCATCGCGGAGCAGCAGACCGGCTGGGCCGCGGCCGGCCTTCACCCCTGCCAGGATTTCTTCGACGCTGGAGGCCGACGTGGTGACGGTGTTGCGGATTTGTTTCGCCAGCGTATCGTCCCGCAGCAGCATGCCGGCGGCTCCACGGCCCTGCTTCAGACCAACGGCGATGTCGTTCACGTTGGACAGCGTGGCGTTGGCGGTGTCCAGGGTGCCGCCGAGCTTGCCGCCGACTGAGTTCAACATGGACTGGGCGTCGTTCAGCAGACCAGTGCCGCGCGTCAACAGTTCGGACAGTTCGACCGGTTCCGTGCTTGGAATGGTTGCGAGGGCCGGCACTGGAGCACCGCGACTGGTGCCGGGGCGAACTGCGAGGTAAGTGCTGCCGACCACGCCTTCCGTCTCAACCGTGACCATTGAATCGGTACGCACCAGGCCGCGCAACTTCTCACCGATCCTCCAACGGACACGAAATCGGGACGAGGGAGAATCTGGGACATCGATTGCAAGGACTTCTCCAGCATCCATTCCGCCCACGCGAACTTTGGCGCCGCTCGACAGGCCGGCGAGATTGACGAACTCGGAGTAATACTCCATGTGTCGGCCGAAGGCCTGCCGCCGGTCGCCAATCAGAAACATCCCGGCGCCGAAAAGCAGCAGGCCGCCAGCAACGAAGAGCCCCATACTCAAGTTTCGATTCTTCATTTACCATCACTCCCGATCAATTTCCGTGCGACCTCATTCTCGCTTTGTTCGACTTCCGCGACCGTGCCTTGGGCAATCAGCTTGCCGCGATCGAGGACCACAAGGCGATCGGCTACACGCCTTGCTCCGTGCACGTCGTGCGTTACGACGATCAGCGTTGTCTTGTGCTCAGCTTTCTGCTCGAGCAGCAGCTCGTCGATTTCGGAAGCGGTGATCCGGTCCAACCCGCTGCTCGGCTCGTCCGCCAGCAGGATTTTGGGTTCGAGCACAAGCGCGCGAGCGAGGCCGGCGCGTTTCCTCATTCCGCCCGAAAGCTCCGACGGCATCTTCGCCTTATCGCTGGCGAGACCTACCTGGCCGAGAACCCGATCCACCACGTAATCGATCTCGCCTTGGGATTTTTGCGTCAGCCGCATCAGAGGCAGAGCGAGGTTCTCATACAGCGTCAGGGAGTCAAACAGCGCGGCGTCTTGAAAGAGGTAGCCGATCTTCCGGCGGGCCGCAGAAAGCCGCGGCCCTTCTAGGTGGGTCACTTCAGCCTGATCGATCCAGATGCTTCCCTGGTCCGGTCTCAGAAGCGCGATGATGAGCTTCAGAGTTACGCTCTTGCCGGTGCCGCTGCGGCCGAGGATGCAGACCGCTTCCCCCTCAGGTACACTCCACGACACATCGCTCAAAACCTGCTTCGCCCCAAAGGATTTCGAAACCCCGTCGAACGCAACCGCCGGATGATGGCCATTCGTCATAGCGCGCTCTCCGGAAACATGAAGAAGATCAGCTTAATCAGGAACACGTCCAGAAGGATGATCATCAGCGACGAGACGACGACGCTGCTTGTCGCCGCTTTGCCCACACCCTGAGCGCCTTCATTGGTGGTGTAGCCGAAGAAGGACGAGATAGTCCCGATGAGAAAACCGAACACACAGGTCTTCAGGGTAGGGGGCCAGAAGTTCGCCCACTGGAAGTTCGAGAAGGCTCGGAAGATATAGAGCTGGAGCGAGAGCCGTGAACTTGCGAATTCGGAAAGAAAGCCTCCGGCAAGCCCCGAGAAATCCATGAACAGCGTTAGGAGCGGAAGCGCCAGCGTGCAAGCGACTATGCGAGGAACGACGAGGAATTTGAAAGAGTCGATGGAGAGCGATTCAATGCCATCGATCTGTTCGGTCGCCCGCATGTCGGCGAGCACTGCGCCGATGCCCGAACCCACGCGGCCCGCCACCAACAATCCTGTAACCAGCGGCCCGATCTCGAGAAAGAACGCGAAGGCCTGCACCGTGGGAATGATGGAGGTAGCGCCGAACATGACCAGCGTGCTGCGCGTATGCAAAGTCATAACGGCTCCCAGCGCGAAGCCGGAGGCAATCACGAGAAGGAGAGATTTCGACCCGATCTCGCGGAGCTGTCTGACGAGCTGTTCGCCTTCGAACGGGCGGCGAAACGACTCGATCGCTGCACGGAGCCCGAAGAGGCTCACCTTACCCGCTAGTTCAAACCCGTTAGTCAACTGAGAACCCTTCTGCTTCAACCCTTAATCACACTATGCGCTTTCGGGCCGGAAAGGGCATCACGACGTAGAAGGTTTTTGCAGTAACACCGTTGCCAAGTTCTGGAGTACCCACATCGAGTTACGACATGAACGTCTCGGCGAGGGATCGGCCGCAGGCGGCTTTTGCGGGGAACCGTGGGGTCCTGGGTCATCCGCACGGTGCCACAACGCGGCAGCGCTGTTTCGTGCGGATCTCCTGATCGAGATTCACCCTAGTCAAATTGCAATCTGACAACGAAAACTGATCGCCCCTGCCTCAATCTTCAAACGAGCGCATGCCTCCCTGGAACTTGTTTTTGATTACGTTTGACCAGAGCCACTTGATCACGCGAGCATCGTTGTAACAATACGCGAGATTATGGTTCAGGGTGGAAAAACAATGCTGCTGGCACGTCTTTTTCATCCCGGCAAGCTGCTCTTGATCGAACCGTGGCTGATCGATATTTCCCCAATCATATGTGGCGCCGTACATCGGAAAGCATGGCGCCACAGTGCCGTCGGTCCGAATGATGACGTTGTTCTGGCCGGCGCGGCAGTTCCATTCCGCGAACTGTAGTTCTCCGCCCGGCTGCTGGACAATCCCAGGTACGCCCGCGAGCAGTTGGTCCTGGCTGCTGTTTCCAGTCGCTCCGTCGCCATTCCAGCCATACTTCTGGAGATCGACTCCGGATGACATGCGGACGAACGCCTTGATTTCCTGCAGCCGCTGCACCGAATTGACCATCTGGTAACCAGCCCGGTTCTTCTCGATCAGCCAATCGACCAACTGGTCGACGTCTTGCCAATCGTCCGGCCGGATATACGTCGGGTTGTCGTACAGGTGCTTGAAGTGGTCGTCCTGTTCGAGCATCGGAGTTTCGTTGATGTGATAGTCGGTCGCCACACGATGATCGTGTGCATACTCGGTAAGCAGGCGGACGTCTTCCAAGTTGTTGCGGCAGATATTGATATTGAAAAAAACGAGATGTCCGTTCACGTACTGCTTGCGAAGAATATATTCCAGGTTTTTGCGGGCAGGGACGAACGCTTTGGGGAGCCCCGGCTTTAGGTCCCAGGCGTCCATGGCGAAGTTGAAAGCCGAAACGCCTGCATCTCCGAGGCGATCCGCCACGTCAGGACGGAGCAGCCGCCCGTTCGTGGCGATGTAAACCCAAAAACCTCGCTTGGCGGCATAGTACACGACTTTGTGCACGAAGTCCGGCCGGAGGAGCGGCTCACCACCCATTAGGGCCACGACCCGGCATCCATGGTCGTGGAGCCAGTCGATCGAGCGGCGCGCCACGTCTTCCGTCATGCCCTTTACCTTGTTGTCGAACGACCAGCAATACCAGCAGTCCAGATTGCACTTGTATTCGATGAAAAGATACGCCGTGATGGGGTGGAACTCTCCCGGAAGCACGCGAGACCGCACATAAGGCAACAACCAGCCGCGAGAGGCGCGAGAGATGTAATCAAGCCCCCATTTTCGCTTCTCCGGTGGAACCTCCGGGCCCGGATCGTTCAGCCGTTCGGGAAACCGCGGGAACACCGGATCCGGCAGCGAAAGGTCTCTGGGCTCGGCCGGCGTCGGAGAATGCCGGTCTGCACTGATTAGCAGGTCGTTAATGGCTACGTCGATTCGGAATTTTGGAGCAGCGGTCATAGATCTCTACCTCGCGAATTGAGCTGGCAAGCCCCTACGCCGACGTTTCGAGCATGAAGAATGCCAATTGCTAGCGGAGGTTCAGGAGCGAAAGATGTTAAACTCGTTCGGTTTTTAGGCCGTAGTACACCTGGATCCCACCGATCAGGTGTCGATCTATCGTCATGTGACGAGCCGGCGACACCGGGGATCCGCCTGGACCAATTCACCTCGACGAAAAGAATCCTTATATGAGGATATTGCATCCGATAAACAGGCAGGCGGAATAGACAAACGAGGCCGCCGGCCCAAGGGGCCGCACTCCCCGAAAGGAAAAGCCAGATGATTCGTAAACTCTTTGCAACGGACGACGACGCCGCGACGGCCATTCTGAGGTTGGTCCTCGGAGCCGTCTTTTTCGCCCATGGCGCACAGAAGATGTTGGGGTGGTTCGGAGGATTTGGATTCTCCGGAACCATGGGCTACTTTACGAGCCAGATGCACATTCCGGCGCCGCTGGCGTTCCTGGCCATCGTGGCCGAGTTCTTTGGCGGGTTGGGGTTGATTCTAGGATTCCTGACCCGAATCGCCGCGTTTGGCATTGCGACCAACATGGTGGTTGCCATTGCGACGGTGCATCGCAGCTTCGGCTTGTTCATGAACTGGACCGGCGCCCAGAAAGGCGAGGGCTTTGAGTTCCACCTGCTGGTGATCGCCTTAACGGTTTTCCTGATGATCCGCGGAGCCGGTGCTTTCTCTCTTGACCATGCGATTGCGGCGGCGCCTGCGCGAACCGCGGAACCAGGCATGGCCCGCACATGAGCAACCCGGTTCCCGTAGACGCGCCACGCCTGTGGTTGGTCCTTTCCCGGTGCCACCGGGCCTTGGGCCACATTGCCGAGCGAAGCATGGCGGAAAGCGGCCTTGGCCTGACGGATTTCGCAGCTCTCGAAGCGCTGCTGCACAAGGGGCCGCTCACGATCACGGAAATCCAGGGCAAGGTGCTGCTGGCCAGTGGGTCGATGACCGCGGCGGTCGATCGCCTGGAGAAAAAAGGGCTCATCAAACGCGGCCCGGCGGCTGACGACCGGCGCGCCAAAGTGCTGCATCTGACTCCGGAAGGTAAACGGGTTGTGGGAGCCGCGTTCGCGCGGCATGCCGCGGCGTTGGAAGCGGCGGTGACTGTCTTGAGTCCAAGCGAGAAGCGCCAGCTTTACGGTCTTCTCAAAAAATTAGGGCTGTATGCGGCCGGGCGCCAAACGGATACCCGGCCGCGGAAGGAAATTGCCAATGATAAAAGTTCGCAAAAGTGAAGAAAGAGGCCACGCCAATCACGGCTGGCTCGACAGTTACCACACGTTTTCCTTCGCCGACTACTACGATCCGAAGTTCATGGGATTCCGGAGCCTGCGCGTAATCAACGAAGACCGCGTCGCTCCGGGCGCCGGATTCGGAAAGCACGGCCATCAGGACATGGAAATCCTCACCTATGTCTTAGAAGGAGCGCTCGCACACAAGGATAGTATAGGTCACGAACAAGTTCTCGGGCCCAACGAAATTCAGCGCATGTCCGCCGGGACAGGCGTGATGCACAGTGAATATAACGGGTCCAAGAAGGAGCCCGTGCATTTCTTCCAGATCTGGATCGAGCCAGCCAGGAATGGGATCGAACCCAGCTACGAGCAGCTGCGCTTTGATCCGAGCGAGAAGCTGAACAAGTTGAAGCGTCTGGCCGGACCCACCGGTGGGAACGGCGCGGCCCGCATCAATCAGGACGCCCACGTCTTCGTGGCAGAGCTGTCAAAAGGCGCCACGATTCCATACGATCTCGCGGGTAAGCGCGCTGCCTGGGTTCATGCCGTACGCGGGGAGGTGTCCGTGAACGGTACCCCATTGAAGTCGGGCGATGCCGCCGCTGTGAGTAGCGAGAAGCTAGTGATGACTGGGACCGGTACGGAATCCAGTGAGTTTCTGCTGTTCGATCTCGGCTGATTGAGCCAGGTTTCGTCGAACCGGGACCGGGTCCGCGGCGGCGATGATCCGGCCCTGTTCGGCGATTTCGGCTTTCGAGGGGCGTTGGCGGTCCCGAGGCGCCTACCGCAATCGAGTCAGGCGATTCTAGAGATACAGGAGATGCCGCACCACAGGCTTCCGCCGCGTGTAACTTTGAAGACGGCGTTCCAGCTCGCTATCGGCAAGCGTCAGGCGGGCATGTTGCCGCAGGTGCTCCTCCCACGAACTTACAATGAATGTTTCCACGTAACGATTGGCATCCTCGAGGTCCCTCGAAATTCCCCAACGCGACGCACCGTCACGGCGCCGGACGCGTCCGTATTCGCGCATGGCTTCGAGGAACTCCGATGCGCGGCCAGGAGACACGTCGTATTCGACCGCGACTAGCACTGGACCACCGCGATCAATGTCGGTTTGAACAGGCGGGAGACGCCAGTGGTTCCAAGGCGTCAAGTCGGGAACGATATCGGAGAGACGCAGAAACAGCGCTGAGGCGGTGCTTACGATCGCTCCCACGCCGGCCCAAAGCAGCGCCTGGTTTATGCCGGCACGCGCCGCAACCGAGCCCCAGATTGCGCTACCAGCGGCAACGGCGCCCTGGGACACCAGCAATTGAACGGCAAGGACGCGCGCGCGAACCCAGTCCGGCGCCCGGTTCAGCAGAAGAACATTGAACAGTGACAGGAACGAAACCCACGCCGCCCCTGCGACCAGCATGACAGGAGCGAGCGTCCAGATTGTTGGAAGTCTTCCAACCGCAATCGCCGCCAGGCCAAACACCGCGATACCAGACGAGATCAGCAGATCGGCCGGAAACCGGGATCGAACTCTCTGTAGCACCAGCGCGCCAAGCACCGCGCCGCAGCCGAAAGCGCCCAGCAGCAGTCCGTAGCTCACCGGGCTGCTGCTGATCCGGCGCGCGATGGACGGCAACAGTGCAAGCAGTCCGCTGGCAAAGAACATCGCGAGACCGGAACGTGCGAGCAAGGTGCGGATCTCGGGCGAATTGCGGACGTACCGGATCGCCGCCCTGGTTGCACCGGCAACTGTTTCGGGAGGGGCTGCACGCCTGACGACGGGCCGTTTCCAGCGAGCGACAACGAGGATTACGCCTGCGAAGGAAACGGTATTGATCAGAAATGCTGCCCCGACACCGGCAAGTGCGACCACCGCGCCCGCCAATCCGGGTCCAACTGCTCGCGCGAAATTGAACTCGATCCCATTCAGAGCCGAGGCAGCCGGCAGGTCTTGCTTTTCCACCAATTCGGGCAAGACGGCGCGCCATGTTGGTGACTCGAAGGCGTCGCCGGCGGCCAGGGCAAACGTCAAGATGAGAAGCAGCAGCGGCGACGTGAGACCGCTGATGGTAAGTGAGGCGAGCACCGCCGCGGTGGTTACCATCCAGAATTCGGTGTACAGAATGAGCTTTCGACGATCCACAATGTCGCCGATCGCTCCGGCCGGCAAGGCGAGCACGAAGAAAGGCAGCGCGGCTGCCGTTTGCGTGAGAGCTACGTACATCGGGCCCGCGTTCAGCGACACCATTAACCAGGCAGCGCCCACGTTCTGCATGAAGGTGCCGACGTCCGAAACAACATTGGCGATTAGCAGGTTACGGAAAGTAGATGACCCCAAAGGGCGCCAGAGACTACTCCGAACTGGCTTGCCGGAAGTCCTCACTTGTTTAGTATCGCTTCTGGATCTTGCTCGTGTTACCGTGCGCGCCTCACGCTCTCGTTCGGCTTGAGGGTTGCGCCTGAGAGACCGAATTGGCCATGGCCTTTGGAAGGCCAGTCGGGCCACCGCAGAAATGTTTGGTCGTGGCTACCCGGTCTTTCCGGATCAAGACCCGGTCCATTGAGCTGTAACCCAGCGTCATGGCGAGCACGATGAGCGCGCCCGGAATCACCGGCGGGCTGGCTGCCGGAATATCGAAATACCGGCACCCCGCCCCGATCAAGAAGCTCAACACAAAACCAATCACGATTCTCATGGCTGCCTCCGTTTTGAATCAATCTGCAAATGCGCAACCGCACACGTGGCCGTGATGACGCCGCATATGGCCAGCGGGAGGGAAATTGAGCGAATCACCATTCGAGCGCCGGCAAACGCTCCGGCGAGCATAGCCGCAACCGCGGTGAGGCGCCGTTGCCAGCGGGAATTGCCTCCGCCGGCAAAGCGTGCGTCCGCGGCTAGCCCCGTAAGCGTCAACGTCAGCACCGTGGTGGTTAGATCCGGAACTCCAAGCTTGCGGACGGCCGCGTTTCTCAAACCCATGGCGAGGGCTGATAATGCGATGACGGCGTATAGTTGGACTGAGTCGCTGGTGGACTCGGAACCGAGCCCTATTGCTGCCGCAGCGGCAAAGCCCATAAATAACGCTTCCAGCAGAAACGCCCGGCTGACCCAGCGTACGCCGGAAACGCCCGCCATTCGGCCGCCCGCGACCGCACCCGCCAGAAATGCGCCAAGAGCCACGGAGGAACGAGAGATGGAAAGCCCTCGGGCGCCGCCCAACGCAAACCCGAGAAGCACAATGTTGCCGGTCATGTTCGCCGTGAACACACGACCGGTCCCCAAAAAACTGACCGCGTCTACAATTCCCGTCACCGCAGTCAATACGAGCAGGATCGCCGGCGTCGCTATCACATTTTCTGAGTCCTTCATCGTTTCCGGAGCCTCGCCCAAGCCGGCTGGTCCGAACTCGCCCCGATGAACAGGAGGGCAGCCCGAATACCGCTGATCGATAAACGTCCCATTAGAATTTGTACCCCGCCCAAAACTCTGTGTAATTGATGTTCCGGCCTGGCGCGGCCTGTTTGAGGAAGTCGCCGGCAAAGAAGACTCCATAGTCGGCCTGAAGCCAGGCGTGACGATCGATCTGCCACCGCACCTCAACACCTGGCCTGTAGCCGACGAAGCGTGCGCGGCTGCCGCCAGCCGGGACAAGCAGAAACCCCGGGACGGCATACACGCCGTCGGTCAGACTTTCCCGCCATTGCACAACCAGGTCCGTCGAAATTGACACGCCCCGTGGAAGTTTCGTCTGCAGCTTCGGATGCACGTCGATGAAATTGACCGGTCCCGGCCCGGTATCGGCCAGCACTCCGAAATAGTTTCCTATCGGGAATATCGGGCTGAAGGTGCCCAGCGAATGGCTGCGCGGATCGTCTCCGCTGGAGATGTCCGCCTTCACGCTGATCCGGGGCTGCAGCGGCGTTGACATGAAACTGTAGCCCGTATCGGAAGCAAAGGTCCACGCCCGTATACCTTCGGCGCCGAAACTGCCAAACTGCCAGACGCCTTCATAGTCGAAATCCCAATCCGATTCCTTCGTCGCTGGCGCATGCCAGAGTCTTGCTCCCAGGTTGTGCCGGGTTTCCTGCGCTGTTCCGCGATTGTATGTGAAGGATTTTCGGTCCAGCCCCAGATAGTAGGTATCGAACGACACTCGGCGCCGCCACGGACGCGTCGCGTATATTCCCCAGAATGCGGTGCGGTGATCGGGAACGTTATCGAAAAAGCCCGGTTTGTCGAGGTCCGGTCGAACGGCCCACAGGTCAATTCGCCAGGGGCCGTATTGGGTTTTCAGTCTTGCTCCGTCGAAACTCTGCCGCACATTGGGGCCTTCGCGAACGGAAACAAGGCGGCCGGAACCGTAATTGAGCTCCTGCCGGCCCGCCTGCAACGCAATCCAGTGATCCCCTTCGCCTGTCCTCAGTTCTACAAACGCCTCCTCAAAGTCGAGTTTCTTCTCGTCGATCGGCCGCGGCCCCCCTTGCCGAAATGACTCTAAATCGCTCTTGAGCTCCACGTACGTGCGGAAGTGCTTTCCGAAATGCCAGTCCGTGTGCAGCACGTATCGTTCGAGGTAAAACGTATTGGTATAGTTCTGTTTGCCCCAATTGTCGTTGCCGACCTGCTCCAGGGCTTGGCGCGACCCGCCGCCGATGCTGAGGTACCAACCGTCAGGTCCCAGGGGAATGTACTTCAGAGGATCCCAGAAATCCTGCCGGAGCGATGGGTCCTTCAGAAAGCTCCAGTCTTCGTCTTCGCCCAAAAGAGTGTAGGTGCGAACCGGTTCGGCGGAACTCGCGGGTTGGTCGGTTTGCGCCTGCAAAGCAGGAATCGCAGCAGCCAATGCGATGATCCATGCGAAAGCGGTTCGCACGCTGCTATTTCTCCGAGCCGGTGGAATGGATCTCGGCGATGTACCCGCCCGGAAACTGCACCATTGCCGCATTCCGCCCACCGGCTGAATACGGCCCAGCCAACACGGAGACGCCCGCTGCCTTAGCTTTCTCGAGAGTGTTGGGCAGATTTGCGACTTCGTATCCCGTCACCTCGCGGCCATATGGATAGGGAAGATGTCCGTCGGTGACGAGCACTGCCACCGTACCGAAGACAGACGAAAGCCGAAGTCGGCGAAAGGTATCGGAGGGGCGGCCGATCTCGATACCCGGCGCGCGGGCATTGTCGGAAACAACTTTCCCGTGTGAAAACACGAGAAAGCTCTTAACGAATGCGGCTGCCCGCTCCGGGGAAACGTAGACGCGATTCTCCGGGACCTTTTGCAGCGCGGGGTACGAAGGCGGCGTGGTGTGCCAATAGAGCTGCATATTCACGCCCCCTGGCCACTGGATCACAGCGTCTTTACCGATCGGATCGTCGAACGGAGTGACGAGAAGATCCGCACCGTCGGCCTGCGCCGCCCGAACCGCCCGATCCAGGTTGGTCACGAGATAACCCGTCCGTTCGGTTCCGAACGGGTACGGTACGGGCGTTTTGAATCCGAAGACCGAGAGAGTTCCGGCGGGCGTCAGCACAAGTTGCGACATCGTCTGGCTCGGAGTCGGAGTTACCGTGAAGACGCCCTGCTTGGTCTTAGTCCCGCCGAACGTCGCCACGAGGCTCGCGACGAACTTGTCGAAGTCTTCCGGCTGGACATACACGTGAGTCGTATCGTACTGCGCGCCAACGCCAAAGTTGGACTCAGAAGGCGTGGCGAATGCCGCCACCATCGAGAACAGGGCAATGGTGGTAATCAGGAAGCGTTTCATATTCGTTTGGATGCTCCTTTCCGACAGCGGACCGTGCTAGAAGGCCCAACAGAGGCAGCCGAACCCCCCGCCAAACGGATGATCGTGAGACCGATGTTCGCTGCGATACGTATGCTCCAGGGACGAGCACGCCACAACCGGCGCAGTTGCGGGTTTGAAGTAGCCGCCGTACGCCGCAACCGGAGACCATTCCGGCATTACAGGCGGAATCGGCGGCGCGAGTTCGGCGAACTCCTCGGCAGCGTACACCGGCTTGCCGCCAACGATCGTCAGTCGCGATTCG
>Ga0209698_10001317_pt1 | contig 28606 bp, 25 predicted proteins | sample LitLauG_LLR_2012_FD_187203 | JGI IMG/M metagenome (GOLD analysis project Ga0209698, IMG submission 187203) | Freshwater sediment microbial communities from Pennsylvania, USA - Little Laurel Run_MetaG_LLR_2012 (SPAdes) (version 2) | ecosystem: Environmental > Aquatic > Freshwater > Creek >... | reverse complement strand
GGTTGTGAGAGATCACTCGAAGGATCACCCGATGACCGTCACTGCTCCACGCAGCGACACGCTCACCCGGGCCATACACCACTCTGCTGGACGCGACTGAGCAGCGCTGAGGCCATCCCGCCGCGCGACTACCTGGACTGACGATCCGTGCGCAGCCCTGTCGATACGGGAGGCAGCGCCTCTCCAGCAGCAGCCGCCGTCACCGCCTCCGGCTTCGGGTCGCCGCCTCCGGCGGACGGCGCACATGCGCTATGGGCCGCCCACGGCCCGCCAATCTGTTTCACTCAGACAAGATCGGTCGTCGGTGGGTAGCGCGAGTGGGTGCTGCAGCCGCATGTGGGAGCAGCTGCAGCACCCACTGGCCTACTTGATCCTCACAATGACGGTTTGGGACGGCGACGTGGCCACGTCGAAGGTGGGAGTCACGGTGACGAGAGCCGAGCCTCGGATGAAGGCGTATGTCGGCGCAGTCACCAACACCGTGACCGTGTGTGGCGTGCTGTCGCAGATAGCAGTCCCAGAGCCGCTCCCGGTACTGATGAGCCCGCGTCGGACGGTCTCGCTGACGCTCACGTTCACCGGGGTGGAAGTCATGTAGTTGCCCCAGTAGTCGGTGTAAGGGTCGCAGGTGACGTTCAGGGTGACGTCGACGCCCGCTCCCCGGGCGACTAGCTGTGCCCCGCCTACCGATACGTCAGTCCCCGTCGCGAAGGCTGCCCCCGCAGTCACTGCTGTAACGACCCCTGCCATGGCCAGCGTGGCCACTCCCATGGTGAGTTTGCGCATCTGTGTCTCCTCGGCGATGGATGGCGGTACTGCAGCCGCGATCGCGGTGCTGGGGGCACAGTGCCCGGGGGGCGCGGCCAACGCTGTCAGCTGGGTGACACCCCCTGGGAACGCAGCACCAGCGTCGAAAGCAGGTGGGATCTGAATCCGACCGGCCCCCGGCGTCACGCGGAGCCGCGGCAGCAGCCGCGGGCATCGGGTCAGGGCGCGCGGTACGCCGTGACCCCGTTGGTCAGGCCGGTGGCGAGGAGTAGGCCGCTGTCGGTCCAGATGGACTGGGCGAAGGACATGCCGTTGGTCGGGGACACGACCTTCAGGATCGTCCCTGACGAGGCGTCAATCAGGTAGGGCCCGCTGTTGGCCCCGCCGAAGATGCTGGCGGCGATGACACCGCCACCGTCGAGGGTCGGACTCCCCACGAGGGCCCCGGGCAGCGCCGTCTCCCAGATGATCGCGCCCGTGGCGGGGTCGACCTCGCGCAGTGCTCCCGGTTGCGCTACCCCGCCAACGAGCGTGCTGTTGCTGGCGACATACAGATGTGATCCGTCCCAGATCGCGCTGGCGTCGCACTCGTCGGTGCCACCGATGAAGGGGTTGCCGAGCCGGATGCTCCACACAGGGCCCGCGGCGAGGTTGCTCTCCTGGAACGCGTAGTAGATGCCGTCCTTGTTGCAGGCGCCGACCATAGGGGTCACCACGCCGTTCAGTGTGGCGACAAACGACGTGGGCGAGGTCCCGAAGTCGCTGTCGATCGACTGCTGGGTCTTGGGAACGGTCCACTTGTCCACGCGGGTCAAGGTGCCCGCTGTCGCACTGCTGACGAGGCGGACCACCGATGCCTGGTCGCTGACCGGCTGGCCGTTGCCCGTCGCGGCGAAGATGTTGCCCGCGGGCGTGGCGAGGACGCTGCCCCACACGCTGGCGCCCACGTGACCGGCCTTGATGGAGTAGTACGTCCCCAGCGGTGCCCCGGTGGCCTGGTCCACGGACACCACACCTCCGCGCACCAGGGGAACGTCGCAGTTGGAGGCAATCCCCATGTAGACGACACCGTTGCTCACGGTGGGCGACGCCCAGTTGTAGTAGTCGTTGACCGTCGTGGACGGGATCCCAACGACCGCCCGCCACAGTGTCGACCCGTCGGCCGCGTTCAGCGCGTAGAGGTAGCCGTCGGGAGCCGCGACGTACACGACGGGAGTGCCGGTCTTCGGGTCCGGCGCGACGGTGGCAGTGGAGGTGAAGCCCTCGGACGGGGGGCAGGTCGTCCGAAGCACGAAGCCGAAGTCACGAGACCACAGCTGGGCTCCGGTGGCCTCGTTCAGCGCGTAGAAGACACCGGTCCGCGCACCGATGTACACCGTGCCCCCGAACACGACTGGTGAGGAGTACAGACCGCCCGCCTGGTGCAACTGGGTCGGGGCCGCGGGCTTCCAGTGCCAGACCTTCACCAGCGAGGTGGCATTGGAGGCAGTGATGGCCGTCGCCGAGGGGTTGAAGCCCGAATGGTCGGAAGCGAAGAGGTAGGACGACCAGTCGGCGGGCACAGCCGCGGCTGCATGGGTCCGCGCAGCCGCGGTCGCCGACGCTGTCGTCCCCAGCGAGGCAGCCATCGCCACGGAAGCGGCAGCCGCCAAGACGAGGGCGAGCCGCTTGTGCGATCGGTCGATCAGCATGATCAGGCACCTGACCTTGGTCGCTCACGGGCGGTCGTAGGAACGGCAGGCAGCCGGCGGAACGGAACCCACGATGCCAGTCAACACCCCCATCGGGGCGGCCGCATCGGAAAGCAACAGCCTCCGCCATTCGGCTAGCGCCCTCTGGCCCTCCGGCCCAGCGGCGCGCCATAGGGGTGGCTCGTGGCGGCGGTGCTGGGCGGGGGCGCCGCCGTAGGCCCTGACCGGGGCACTCCGCGCGGGCTGATCCTGGCGCACCCCACGGACGGCCCAGGCCCGCCAGACTCGGAGGGCGGCCACGAGCGCACGGAGGGCTGCAGGCCCTGCTGGATGGTGCGCACGGACGATCCCGAGGCGACCAGCCGTCGTCCGTTGGGTGAACTTCCACCCCCGCGCACGCGGAGCGGGTTGATTCATGCCAGCGCCGCCGCCCGGACAGTCCAGTCCGCTGTCTGGCGCCTGGAGGGCTGCATGTCGACCACCATCGGACCGAGTAGCGCCGCCCGTCCGGGGAGCCCGTTCCCGCTCGGAGCGACCGTCACGGCGGACGGGACGAACTTCTCGGTGGCGTCAGACGTTGCCGACGAGAGGGTGCTCTGCCTGTTCGATGCTGGAGGGAGCGAGACACAGATCCCGCTACGTGACGTCGACGTCGACGTCGACGTCGACGCCGGCGTCTGGCACGCCTGCGTGCCGGGCGTGGGACCCGGCCAGCTGTACGGATACCGCGCCACCGGTCCCTTCGACCCGTCCCGCGGCTTGCGCTGCAACCCGGCCAAGCTCCTCGTGGACCCGTACGCGCGGGCCCTGCAGGGCGCAGTTGCCTTGGGGCCGGAGGTGCTCGACCACGATCCAGACAACCCGGCTCGGGCGAGCAGCCTTGACTCGGCCGGCTATGTCCCGCGCAGCATCGTCGTAGACGCGGCCTTCGACTGGAGCTCGGCGCAGCCCCCCAGCACCGCTACGCGGACAGCGTCATCTGCGAGACGCATGTGAAGGGCTTCACCATGCGTCACCCAGGTGTGCCGGCCGAGCTGCGAGGCACCTACGCAGGGTTGGCTGACGAGGCCGCGGTCACGCACCTGCTCGATCTGGGGGTCACCGCGGTCGAGCTGCTGCCGGTCCACGAGAGCGCGCCGGAGGCGTTCCTCCTCGAGCGCGGTCTGACCAACGACTGGGGCTACAGCACCATCGGCTACTTCGCGCCGCACCAGGGGTACTCGGCCGCCGTTCGCGCGGGGCGCCCGGGCGGCCAGGTAGCGGAGTTCAAGGCGATGGTGGACACCCTGCACGCGGTGGGGCTGGAGGTCATCCCGGACGTGGTGTTCAACCACACCGCGGAAGCCGGGGAGCTCGGCCCGAGCCTGGGATTCCGGGCTCTGGACAACCCCCACTGCTTCCGCCTCGACCCTGGCGACCTCAGCCGCTACGTGGACACCACGGGCTGCGGGAACTCACTGAACGCGGGGGACCCGATCACTCTGCAGCTCATCCTTGACTCGCTGCGCTACTGGGTGACGGAGTGGCACGTCGACGGCTTCCGGTTCGACCTGGCTCCCACGCTGGCGCGCCAGGAGGGGCAGTTCGAGACCCACTCGGCTTTCTTCCACCTGGTCGCCCAGGATCCCGTCGTGTCGCGCGTCAAGCTCATCGCGGAGCCGTGGGACGTCGGCCAGATGGACAGCTAGGACCTGGGGGCTTCCCCGCCATGTGGCGGGAGTGGAACGGCAAGTACCGCGACACGATGCGCGACTTCTGGCGCAGCCACTTGGTCGGTCTCGGAGAGTTCGCCTCCCGGCTGTGTGGCTCCGCGGACCTGTACGCCGGTGCCCGAGGGCGTCCCACGGCCTCGGTGAACCTTGTCACGGTGCATGACGGCTTCTGCCTGCGCGATCTGGTCTCCTACAACGACAAGCACAACAAGGCCAACGGCGAGGACAACCGTGACGGCACGAGTGACAACCGGTCGTGGAACTGTGGGGTCGAGGGGCCGACGCAGGACCCGGACATCCGGACGCTGCGACTGCGTCAGTCACGCGCCATGCGCGCCATGCTGCTGCTGTCCTTCGGGGTCCCGATGCTGCTGGGGGCGACGAGATGGGCCGCACCCAGCGGGGGAACGACAACGCCTACTGCCAGGACAACGAGATCTCCTGGTACGACTGGTCGGCCCCCGACGTGGACCTGCTCGCCTTTACCCGTCAGATGGTCGCCTTCCGTCGTGCGCACCCGGTGTTCCGACGTCGCAGGTTCCTGTCCGGGCAGCAGGCGTCAGAGCTGCGCTGGTTCACCCCCGGGGGTGCTGAGATGACCGAAGCGGGCTGGTCGGACCCGAGTGCCCTCGCGGTCGCCTTGTGCCTCGACGGCTCGGACGACCCCGACCGGGCAGCTGACGGTACGGCGATGGTGGACGAGGATGCCCTGGTCCTGGTCAACGGCTGGTGGGAGCCGCCGCAGTTCACCGTGCCGGTCACCCGTCCTGGCCTGGCGTGGCAGCTCGTCGTGGACAGCCACGACCCGGGGCGCACGCAGAGGGGTGTTCCGCTCGGCGCGGGAGAGCCGTTCACCGTCGGTCCCCGGTCCGTCGTCGTGCTGTGCGGCCCGCTGGTGAGCGGTCCACGGTGAGCGAGCCGCGTCCGCTGCGTCGTCAGGTCGGCACCCGGGCATCGTCCGCAACCCAGCGCCGAGCGCTTGGCTAGTGGTAGACCGCGAGGTAGGCAGTGGTGAAGTCCACCGCAGAGCGAGCGTCGCCGGCAAAGACGACGACAAGGTGGCCACCGTGCACGTACGCCAGGCAGGCGACCACCCCGTCGCTGGCTGAGCTCACCTCCCGTACCGGCACACCGGACAGGGTGCGGTCGGTGACCACGCCGCCGCTCAGAGACGACGTGATGGCCGCCGCCGCACCACTCATGACCGTGCTGGCCGGCTCGGAGTCCAACAGGGGCACCATCCGAGGTGCGTAGGTGGCGACCACCAACGCCGCCTCCTCTGCTCCTGGCCCCTGGGCCAGCCGCGTCACCGTCGACGACACGAGACCCGAGGCCTGCAGCTGACGGGTCAGAGCGCCGAAGCTGGCCGGTACTGGCCCGTAGCTCCAGCCGGACACCGCGGGTACTGGTCCTGCGCCTCGTGTCGACCCCGACGGCGAGGACGAAGGCCGCGTCGACGGGGAGCCCTGCGAGCTGCTGCTTGCGCTCGAGGACGGTGCCGGGGCAGTCCCGCTTGGTTGATGGCCCACCGAGCAGGCGGACGTGAGAAGCAGCGTCGTGATGGCGACGACCACCGGGCGCGCGTGCATGGTCCTCATCGGATGTCCTCTCGTCGACGACGTGGCAGACCCCAGGTGACCACCGCCTGGCGCCGACGGGCTGTCACCCGCGGGACAGCCCCCGAGCGGCGGTCAGGCATTGCCGGTGGTGTGCAGCGCGTCCGGCGTCAGGCGCACGCCTGTGACGCCCGGCACGGTGTCACGGGCCAGACACCCACGCCCGCGGGGCGGGCGCAGCCTGGACGTGTTCGGACCCCGAGGCTTTGAGGAGGCGGCCATGGGCACAGGACCGGATTCGACGACAGACGAGCACGGGCAACCGTCCCCCTGCCCAGCGTGGCGGGCGGATGTGCGTGGCCACCTGAGTGCGGGGCACCACCGGAACGTGCTGGACCTCCCCGTCGACCGCACGCATGACAGGGACCTGCACCACTGGGAGCACGTGGAGGCGTCGCTGGGCCTGCTCATCGTGGATCACGACCACACGGACGAGCTCCGCGTGCCGTTGCCCGCCGCGGAGCCGGCGTGAAGCGGGTCACCCGGCTGGCCCCACGCCGACAACGCGCGCGCAGGCCCGGGTCTTGCCGCACTACGGTGACCCGTGCGTACGGTCGACCCACCGGGGGGGCGTCGGCGCACGTCGGCAGCCCCGCCCAGGGACTGGCCGGGGGGTGGGACCGATGAGCAACGAGGCGGTGGTCCGGCTACTGGGCGCGACGACTGCATTTCGCGCACTGGACAGCGATGACCTCAGCGCACTCGCCGCCACGGCCCAGGTGCGCCGGTTCGGCGCTGGTGAGCACGTATTCACCCGTGGGGACGTCGGTGGGGGGATGTTCGTCGTCGCCAGCGGTTCCGTGGCCCTGGTGGTCAATGCGGCCAGCGGCAACGAGGTAGTGCTGGCGGTGCTGTCGTCACCGGCATCCTTCGGGGAGATGGCTGTCATCGACGGCGGCCCGCGGGTGGCCACCGCGCTGGTGCGGGTGCCTAGCGTGCTGGTGGCGCTGCCGCGACCGGAGGTGCAGCGGGTGCTGCGCGCCCATCCCGCGGTGAGCCTTGCCATGCTGTCGCTGCTCAGCGGGATCGTGCGCAGCGTGGACGAGCACGTGGCGGATCTGGTGCTGCTCGACCTCGCGGGCCGGGTCGCGAAGCTCCTGCTCGCTGCGACCGTGCGGCCTGGTGTCCCCCCTGCGGGCGACGGAGCGGTCGCGGTGTCGTTGACCTTGAGCCAGAGTGAGCTCGCCCGCATCGTTGGCGGCTCGCGTCAGCAGGTGAACCGGATCCTCGGCGAGTTCGCCGACGCGGGCGCGATCCTGCGTTCGGGCGCTCGGATCACCGCCGTGCGCCCTGACCGCCTCAGCCTCTGGCTCGACGCACCGTGATCCGCGTCCACCCGCCCATGTTCAGGTACTCGCCCTCGGCGATGGGCACCGGCTCGCCATAGGGCAGCGGGGTCACGCCGTTGAGATAGGTCGGGTTGTTCGGAGACACCTGCGTGACCGTCCAGCCGTCCTGGGAGCGGTGCAGCCTTGCGTGCTCGCGGGACACGGCGGGATCCAAGGGGTCGCGCAGGTCGACCGCGACGTCGCGCCCGCGCCCGATGAGCGCGGTGGGTTGCAGGAGAGCCACCCGGCGCTGCGTGGCGGGCTCTGGCAGCGGGTCGTCGACAAGGTCGGCGTCGTAGAACGTTCGGTCCACGGAGATCAGCACCTCCCACAGCTCGGCCGCCGGTCGGACCTTCGGCGTCGTCATCTCCGTGCTGGGCCGGTGCATGTGGCGCCCCGCGGGCACCGCCGCGTCCGGGCTGCCCCAGCGGCCCCGGTCCGGCCCGCCGGCGGACTCCTCCAGGTGCCCCAGCCGCCGCTCGAGCCTGCCGCGGCGCGCCACCAGGCTCGGCAGCTCGCTGGCCAGTGCCGGCGTTGACTCGGCGAGGGCGCAGGCCGCTCCGACGTGGGCCAGTGCCTTCGCCCAGGCCGCCACGGCCTCCGCCGCGTCAGCGGCGTGCAGCCAGCACCGCATGAGCCGGCTGCGGCACTCGGCCGCCAGGCGTTCGTCGCCGGCCTGCACCGCGAGGGCCAGCGCCGTGTCGCAGTGGTAGGCGAGCACCTCAGCCAGCTCGTCGACGCCTGCGCTCATCCACTGCTCGAGCCAGTCCGCCGCGGCGAGGTGCTTGCTGGCACGCGCCGGCTTGCGCAGCTGCTCGTAGGCAGCGTCCCGCAGCAGGACGTGGGTGAATGCGTACTCCGCCTGTCCGGACAGGCTCGAGCGGCCGACGTGCCGCACGACCGACAGCGTGACCAATGCCTTCAGGTCTCGTCGCACGTCCGCCTCCGGGCGTCCGGACAGCGACGCGACCGCGCCGCTCCAGAACACCCGACCCACGACTGCCGCGTCTTGGATGACCCCGCGGGCATGACCCTCCAGGATGTCCAGCCGGGCCGCGATGACCCCCTGCACCGTTTGCGGGAGCGTGATCTCGACGGGGGGTCGGGCCCGTTCGTTGGTAAGCGGCTCGATCAACTCGCGGTCGCGCAGCATGCGGGCGAACTCGGCGGCGAATAGCGGGTTGCCCCCGGCCCGCTCCAGGATCGCCCCCTCCGTCTGCGGTGGCAGGGCCACTCCGCCGATCAGATGGCGCAGCAGCTGGCGAGTCTCCTCATCGGCCAGCGGCGGCAGGTCGACGTGGGTCTGGTTGCGCAGGGACGCCGCCCAGTCCGGGCGGGTGGTGAGCAGGTCCGGCCGGGCGGTGACGACGACGAGCAGCGGAACCGTCGGGGCGATCTCGGTCAGCTCCAACAGGAAGCGCAACAGCTCGGGGTCAGCCTGGTGGATGTCCTCGATAGCCACGACTGCTGGCGAGGCGACCGCGAGGTGCTCCAGGAACTCCCGCCAGGCGACAAACGAGTCCTCCAACGAGGCCACCCCGCCCTCGGCGCGCAACAGGGCGAGAAGCAAGGGGTGTACCCGGTCGCCGTCCGCCATCCCCGCGACCGCCTCGGCCAGCTTGCTGGCGACAACCTCGGGGGCGTCGGAGTCGTAGATGTCCGCATGCGCCTTCACGATGTCGGCGATCGCGGAGAACCCGGTCGACTCCCCGTAGGGCGGGACCCGGCCCACCTTGCACACCACGCCCTGCGGGACGGCAGCAAACAGCTCGGCGACCATCCGGGTCTTGCCTGCCCCAGGGTCGCCGATGAGCGTCACCAGCTCCATGGAGGAGCTGCGCGCCACGTGGTCGAACGCCGTCGTCAGCTGCCGTAGCTGCAGGTCCCGCCCGACCAGGGGCACGTCGAGGTCCAGCGGCAGGTCCGCGCGGTAGCGGTACAGCGCCTCCAGTACCTGGTGGGCGGGAACGGGATCGGCCACCCCCTTGGCGTCCACCGGGCGCGCCGGCGCGAAGCGGATGATCCGCCGAGTGGCTTCGAAGGTCGCGTCGTCGACGAGGATCGTGCCCGGTGCTGCGGCACTTTGTAGTCGGGCTGCCACGTTCACACTCGGGCCGTCGACGGTGACGGACGCCCCGTCGACGGTCGCCCCGACCGTGATGATCAGCTGCCCCGTCGTGATGCCCACCCGCACCATGACCGGGAGGTCGGGGTGCGGGGCGGGCAGGGCAGCCACGGCTTCGACAATGCCCAGGGCGGCGCGCACCGCCCGCTCCGGGTCGTCCTCGTGGACGCGCCCCGCCCCGAAGACGGCGAGCACGTCGTCGCCCTTCATCCGCTCCACCCGACCGCCGAACGCGGCGACCCGGTCGGCCACGGCGGCGTGGTAGCCGGCGAGCATCTCGTGGCCCGCCTCGGCGTCGAGCGCCTGGCTCATCGCGGTGGAGTCGACCAGGTCGCAGTGCAGGCAGGTGGCGACGCGACGTTCGCTGGCCTGGTCGGACCGGGCGCCCCCGCCGGCGGGGACGTCACCCGAGCGGCTCAGGGGTGTCCCGCACCGGTGGCAGAACCTGGACCCGGTGGCGACGAGCGCGTGGCAGACCGGGCACTGCTCGGCGACCTGGTCCTCCGCCCCCAGCCCGGACACACCGCGAGGATCCCACACGCCCCCAGCGGCGTCGCCGCCTTTTCGTCCCGCCCGCAGCTGCCGTTGCGCCGGTGTCACCCAGGTGACATTCCCCGGCCCGACGTCCTGGCTACTGTGCGCCTCGTCGGCCCTGGGGGCCGTGGGGGAGGGACCGTGAGCCTGACATCGCTGGAGCGGCGGGCCGACGCCGCGGCGACCCCTGTCGGCGAGACGCGCTCGCGCTCGACGCCGGCGACCCTGAGGCTGTTCTCCGTCAGCCTCACCGCCCTCGTCGTGCTGTTCGCGGTGGCCGCCATCCTGACCGTCGCCCACCGCGAGACGCAGGTACAAACCTCGCAGGGCCTCACCGAGCCACTCGTCGTCGACTCCCAGACCGCCTACACCGCCCTGTCCGACGCGGACACCACCGTCGCGGGGGCGATCCTCGCGGGCCCCATCGAGCCGTCGGCCCTGCGGCAGCGCTACGACGTCGACATCGCACGGGCGTCGACGGCGGTGACCGACGCCATCGGGCGGGCCCGCGGGTCCTCCGTGCAGGCGCCGCTGCGCACCCTCGCGGTGGGTATCCCCTTCTACACGGCGGTGGTTGCGCAGGCGGCCACCGACAACCGGCTGGGCTACCCGGTGGCGGCCAACTACCTCGGCGAGGCCAGCGCCTACCTGCGGACGACCTTGCTGGGGGCCGCCCAGGCCTCCTACACCGAGGAGCTGGCCCGACTGCGCTCCGAGCAGTCCGCCGCCACCTCGCCAGCCGCGGCGTGGCTCGTCGTCCTGCTCCTCGCCGCGACGCTGGTCACCCTCGTGGTCGTCCAGCGGTGGGTGCGCGCCCGGTTCCACCGTCAGGCCAACGTGGGCCTGCTCGCTGCCACCATCCTGCTGGCGGTCGCTGGCGGGTGGCTGGCGGTCGCCCTGGTGGCCCAGTCCGGGGCTGTCACCCGGGCGTCCACGACGGGTACGGCGGCACTGACCCGCTACACCCAGGACCGGCTGTTCGGGCTGCGGCTGCGCGCCGACGAGGAGCTGACGCTGGTCACCCGGGGCACCGTGCCCAGCTACCAGGTCGACCTGGACGCCGTCCTGGGCCACCTGCGCGCCGGGCTGCTCGGCGGCGGCGACGGCCCGGCACGTGCGGACCTGGCCGCGGTCGCCGCGCAGCACCAGGCGATTGCCGCGCAGACCGGACGGGGGGAGTACACCGCCGCGATCGCGGTGGCCGAGGGGCTCGGCGGTGGGGGCCTGCCGGCGGCGGCCGCCCAGCTAGACGCGGCGCTGGTCAGCCGGGTGGACACAGCGCAAAGCCGTTTCGAGGCGTCCACCTCCGCCGCCGCCATGGACCTGCGCGGGCTGCGGTGGGTGGTGGGGGTGCTCGCCGGCCTCACCCTGGCCGCCGGGCTGGTGGGCCTGCGGGCGCGCGCCCAGGAGTACCGATGAGCCGGCCCGGCGGCCGGCGGGCTGTCCAGGTTCTGCTCGGGCTGGTCGCGGTCGGCATGCTCGCTGCGTGCAGCAGCGCGACGTCGGCAGCCACCCCCGTGCCAGCGCCGGTGCCGGTGATCGAGCCGGCGGTCGCGTCGCCAGGGCCGGTGAGCCACACGTCGTCCACGACCTGCAGGGACGTGACGGCCAGTCAGCCCCCGCTGACATCGCAGCCCGCGCCGGGGCGGATGCCGCGCGGCACCTGGGAGGCTCGGATCCAGCAGCGGGGCTACCTGATCGCCGGGGTGGACCAGGACACCTACCTGTGGGGCTTCCTCGACCCGTCGACCGGGACGTTCTCCGGCATGGACATCGCGATGGTCCAGGGGGTTGCGCGGGCAATCTTCGGCAGTGTTGCCCACCACGTCCGCTACGTCGTGGTGCCGAACGACCAGCGCGCCGAGGCGGTCTTCACCGGTCGGGTGGACCTCGTCGCGGAGACGATGACCATCACCTGCGCACGCAAGGCGGGCAGTGCCACCGACCCCTACCCGGTGGACTTCAGTGCCGTCTACTACACCGCTGGGCAGTCCGTGCTGGTCCCCAATGGTTCCCCGATGACCGCGCGGCGCGCCACGTGGGCGGGCCGGCGCGTCTGCGCGGCCAGTGGGTCCACGTCACTGGCGCGGCTAGCCGCCCTGCGTCCCGCCGTCGTCCCCGTGGGGGTGGCGAACGAGAGCGACTGCCTGGTGCTGCTCCAGCAGGGGCAGGTCGACGCGATCAGCACCGACAACTCGATTCTGGTGGGGATGGCGGCGCAGGACCCGACGCTGCACCTGCTCGGCGGCACCTTCAGCGAGGAGCCGTACGGGATGGCGATCAGCTGGAGCCACCGCGACTTCGTCGCCTTCGTCAACGGGGTGCTGCGCACCGAGCGCTCCTCGGGGTACTGGGCGGCCAGCTGCGTGGCGGCCCACATGTGCGCCGGCGCCGGGGCGGCCGGCTCAGGCCTGCCGCCGGCGGTCGAGCCTGCGGCGCAGTACACGGGTGCGTCGTGAGCACCGCCGCCCCCTCCCCGGCCCTGACGGTGCCCCAGGCCCGAAGCGCCTGGCAGCAGGCCGGCCAGACCCTGCGCGAGCTGGAGTCCGAGTCCGCCTACCGGCTGCTGGCCGGCGGCGCCTTCGGACCGGCCACCACGGCCCGCTGGTCCGAGCGCCGGGACGACGTCGCTTTCGTGTGGACCGCCTATCTCGCCCTCGGGGAGCACTTGGACCGCGTCGAGGCTGCCGCGGGCGCCTCGCGCTGGTTGCCCGGCAGGGGGTCCGCTCAGGTGCGGCGCCTCCTCGCCGACCCGGTGGTGGCCGTCCAGGGCGACGAGCGCGGGCCGGCCGCGCGCCCGCTCACCGCCGCCGCCACCCCGACGGTCGACTACACCGTGCCCGACCTGCTTGAGCAGATGGGCCGGGCGTTCAGCAGGGTCGCCGAGCTGGTGTCGCAGGTCGAGACGGCGACCGCCGTGGCGCTGCCCGCGCTGCACGCGAGCTGCGCGGCGGCGTCGCGGGCAGAGCAGGACGCCAGGGCGGCCGGGGTACGTGACCCGAGCTCGCTGCGCCGCCTGTACGACAGCGCCCAGACCCTGGCGGCGCAGGTCGCGAGCGACCCGCTGGCCGTCAGCGTCGCGGACGCCGACGCGGTCGCCTCGGACCTCGGCCGCGAGGTGGCCGCCCTCGCTGAGGCCACCGGGTGCGCGCGCGGGGTGGAGGGGCGCGTGGCGGCGTTGGACGAGGAGCTGCTCGCGGCCGGCGCGGCGGTGGCTGAGGCGACGCGTCGCCGCACCGCGGTGGCCGGGCGGGTCCGCGGCGCCCACGGCGCGGACACCGACCTGGCAGGGGAGCTGGCGCGCCTGCGGGCCGAGCGGGAGCGCGCGGTCCGCGCGGTGGCTGTGGACTGGGCTGCCACCGACCGACGCCTGGGCGACCTGGTGACTCGCGCCGTCGCGCTGCGAGGCGAGGCGCGGGTCGCCCTCTGCGTCGCGGACGGACTGCTCGCCGACCGCGACGCACTGCGCGGGCGCCTGGAGGCCTTCCGGGCCAAGGCGCAGGCGCGGGGCAGGGTGGAGGAGCCTGCGGTCACCGCGGCCTACGACGCCGCCCACGACGAGCTGTTCAGCGCGCCCTGCGACCTGGTCCGCGCGGCCGCCCTGGTGGACGGCTACCGCCGCGCCGTGGACCCACCGGGGCAGGCACGGTGAGCGCCGCCGCGGGCCAGGAGGCGGCCGTCGCGTGCAGCCGCCCGCAGTGCGACGGGTTCATCGACGAGGACGGGTACTGCGACGTCTGCGGCCACGTGGACCGCACCACCGCTACCGCCCGACCTGCCGCCGCCCGACCCCGCGCCGACGGGGTTGCGATGGCCCCGACCGGGCACACGCGGTCCACCCGGACCCTGCCGACCACGTCCACCTCGTCCAGGGGCGGCCGCTCGACGGGGCCCACGGGCACGCGGGGGACCCTGGGCGCGGGGTTGGTCGTCGTTCCCCCAGTGCCCCAGCCTGACCCGGCGTCCGTTGTCATCACGACACCGGTCGTGCCGCCGCACCGGCGGCGCTGCTCGGTCTGCCAGAACTCCCTCGGGACGGCTATCGACGGCGGACCGGCTCCGGAGGAGGGCTTCTGCACGGTCTGCGGGGCGCGGTACTCCTTCAGTCCGAAGCTCACGACCGGTGACCTCGTGGACGGCAAGTACCTCGTGGCCGGGTGCCTGGCGCACGGCGGCATGGGCTGGGTCTACCTCGCGGAGGACCTCACCTTGCAGCGACGCTGGGTGGTGCTCAAGGGGCTGCTGGACACCGGTGACCGGGCGGCAATGGCCGCGGCGCTGGCCGAACGGCAGTTCCTCGCCGAGGTCTCCCACACCAACATCGTGGAAATCCACAGCTTCGTGGAGCACGGGGGAGCCGGCTACATCGTCATGGAGTACGTGTCTGGCTCCTCGCTGCGGGACATCCGCGCGGCGCGGCGCGCGGAGGACGGTCGGCCGCTGCCGCTGGCCATCGTGCTCGCCTACGGCCTGGAGGTGCTGCAGGCGCTCGGCTTCCTGCACAGCCGTGGCCTGCTGTACTGCGACCTCAAGCCGGACAACGTGATCCAGGGCGGCGAGCTGGTCAAGCTCATCGACCTGGGCGGCGCCCGTCGGGTCGACGACCCGCGGGAGGAGGTGTACGGAACCGTCGGCTACCAGGCCCCGGAGATCCGCGAGTCCGGCCCGTCGTTCAGCTCCGACCTGTACACGGTCGCCCGGTTGATGCTGGTGCTGGCAGCCGACGTGCCCGGGTTCGGGGACCCGGCCCGCTACGCCACCGAACTGCCCCCCGCCGACGTCGTGCCGCTGTTTGCTGACTTCCCCGCGTTCCACGATCTGATGCTGCGCGCCACCGACCCCGACCCCACGCTGCGCTTCACCTCCGCTGCGGAGATGGAGGACCAGCTGCTGGGCGTGCTGCGCCAGGTCGTCTCCGACGACCAGGACGTCCCGCCCGCGCGCAGCCTGCACTTCGGCGGTGAGCGCATCCCCGACCCCGCCGTGCCCACCTGGACCAGCCTGCCGGTGCCGCTCGTCGACCCCGCAGACGCGGCCTCGGGGCTGCTCGCCAACCTTGCCGTCGCCACGCCGGAGCAGGTGCTGGCCGCCCTGGCCGGCGTTCCCCCCACCCTGGAGAGCCGGCTACGCCAGGTGCGTGCCCACCTGGAGCTCGCCGACGTCGCGGCGGCTCGTCAGCTGCTCGACGAGGACCCGGCCGTGCCACCGCCCGGCGACCGCGACCGCGGGCCCGTCGCCCCCCCGCCGCCGGTCGCCGTGGACTGGCGGGTCCGCTGGTGGCTGGGCGTCGCCGCACTGGTCGCCGGCGAGTGTGCGGGGGCGGTCGAGCAGTTCGCCGCCGTGGCTCGCTGGCTGCCCGGCGAGCTGGCGCCGCGGCTGGCCCTCGCGGTAGCCCACGAGCAGGCCAGCACCAGGCCCACCGGCCCCGCACCTGCCGGCACGGTGGGCACGGGTGCGGTCGGGCCGACCTCGGTGTCCGCGGCCCACTTGAAGGAGCTGCGGGCCGCCGAGGGCCACTACGCCCTGGTGGCCGCCACCGACGCCAGCCTGTCCAGCGCAAGCTTCGGGGCTGCCCGCGTGCGGATGCGGCTGGGCGAGCGCGCGGGCGCGGTCGCCGCCCTGGACCACGTCCCCGCGCACTCGATCGCCTGGACCACCGCGCAGGTCCGGTTGTGCACCGCGCTGAGCGCGAGCGTCGCCGGCTCCCCGCCCGGGGCGGCCGACCTGCTCCGCGCGGGGGAGGTGCTCACCGCGATCGAGGCGCGGGACGGTCGGTCCCCCGCCACGCTGTCCCTGCGCCGGGAGGTGCTCACCGCCACCCTCGACCACGTCCGAGCGGGGGGGGAGCCGGTCGGCATGGTTGCCGGCGTGCCGGCGACGGAGGCGGGCCTGGGTGGCGCACTGGAGTCGACCCTGCGCGCGCTCGCCGCCGCGGCGCCCAGCACCGCCGAGCGGATCCTCCTCGTGGACCAGGCCAACTCCTACCGACCGTGGAGCACGCGATGAGCCAGCCGCGCTGCCCGTCGTGCGACCACCCCGTCGGCGTCGGGGACGGCTACTGCGCCGTCTGCGGTCACGCACTGGCCCTCCCACCGCGGGACCGCACGCAGCATGCCGAAGGCCCGGTCGCGGTGGCGTCCGATGTCGGCCGCCGCCGGGCCCGCAACGAGGACGCCTACGCCGTGGCCACGGCGGCCGCCCGGGCCGCGGTCGTCGTCTGCGACGGCGTGTCGAGCACACCGCACGCGGACCGGGCGGCGGCGCTCGCCTCGCGGGCCGCGGGCCGCGTGCTGGCCGCCGGCATCGGGCGCTCCGCCGCGCTGGGTGACGACGGCGCGCGGGCGCTGCTCGCCGATGCGGTCGCCGCCGCGCAGGAGGCGGTCGCGCCGCTCGCGTGGCTGGACGCCAGTGGCGAGGCGCCGTCGACCACGCTGGTCGCGGCGGTGCTCCACGACGAAGGGATCACCGTGGCGACCGTCGGGGACAGCAGGGCCTACTGGGTGCCCGCGGACGGCTCGGAGGGTGTGGTGACCCAGGACGACGCCGAGACCGAGGTGTCGCTGGCGGTGGGGGCGGGCGCGGGGGACCCGCTCCCGCTGCATCGCCGCCTCACCCGTTGGATCGGCGGCGACGCGGTCGGGGACCCGCCTCGCACGACCTCGGTCCACGCCCCGGGGCCGGGCACGTTGGTGCTGTGCAGTGACGGGCTGTGGCAGTACTTCGACGCCCCCGGGCAGCTCGCCGCCGAGGTGCGCGCCGCCGCCGCGGTCGGCCCGGTGACGCTGGCCCGCCAGCTGCTGGACGCGGCGCTGGCGGCCGGCGGCGGCGACAACGTCACCGTCGCGGTGCTGAGGGTCGACCCGGCGCCCCTGGCGCGCACTGGGCGGGGGGAGGCGCGGTCATGAGCGTGTCCCTGGAGTGCTTCTACAACATGTACCTGCCCGCCGCCGGCAGCCACGTCGACGTGGTCGTCACTGTCGCCGTCACCGGCGACGGGGTGGCCGCCACGCCCGACGGTGCCCCGCCCCCGGTCGCGGACGTGATCATCCTGGACACGTCGGGCTCCATGACCGGGGAGCGGCTGCACGCGGCGAAGGTGGCGGCCGTCGCGGCGGTGGGGGCGTTACGGCCCGGGGTCCGCTTCGCCGTCGTCGGCGGGGCCTCGGTGGCCACGGTGCTCTACCCCCCGCAGGGCGGGCTGACCACCGCCGATGCATCGTCGGCGGGCCAGGTGCGCCACGCGCTGCGCAAGGTGCGCGCCGGCGGGGGCACCGCGATGAGCAGCTGGCTGGGGATGGCCACCCAGCTGCTGGCGGGTCAACCGGGCATCCGCCACGTGCTGCTGCTCACCGACGGCAAGAACGGGGAGCCGCCCGCGCAGCTTGCCCGGGCCGTGGACGCCGCCCGGGGGGTGTTCCAGGCCGACTGCCGCGGGGTGGGGGAGGACTGGTCGGTCCCGCAGCTGCGGGCGGTGTCCGACGCGCTGCTGGGCAGCGTGGACATCGTGGCCGACCCGACGGGTCTGACCGCGGACTTCGTCGCGATCACCGACCGGCTGATGGGGCGGCGGATGCCCCAGCTGTCGCTGCGGGTGCTCGCGCCGTCCACCGTGGTCCCGGTGTTCTGCAAACAGGTGGCGCCGGACCTGCTCGAGCTGGTCGCGCAGCCCGCGGCGGGCGGCGCATGGGACTACCCCACGGGGGCGTGGGGTGCGGAGGCACGGGACTTCCACGTGCGCCTGAGCGTGCCGGCGGGGGAGCCCGACGACGAGATGCGCGCGGCGACGATCCAGCTGGTCGACGGCGGGGAGGTCCTCGCCCGCGAGATCATCCGGGCGGTGTGGACCGACGACCTGGAGCAGAGCACGCACGTGCGCCACGAGGTGGCCCACTACATCGGGCAGTCCGAGCTGGCCGAGGCGGTGCAGACCGGCCTGACGGCTCGCCGCCGCGGTGACGACGCCGCCGCGGCGGCCCACCTCGGCCGCGCCACGGCCCTGGCCCACGCCGCGGGCAGCGAGGACATGCTCGCGCGCCTCGCGTCGGTCGTGGAGATCGAGGACGCGCCGACCGGGCGGGTCAGGCTGCGCCCGCAGGCCAGGGCGGTCGACGAGATGACACTGGACGCGCAGTCCACCAGGACGACCCGGGTGCGCCGGCGGACCGAGCCGTAGCCCTGGACGGTGTCGCGGGGCCGACACGAGCGGCCGCTGGCACGCCCGATGTGCCGTGCAGGGACGGCTCGGCCAGGGGATCCCCGCCGGCGGGGAGGGCACAGTCAGTGCAGCAGCGCCTTCAACGCGATGGTGACCACGCCGAGCAGGGCACCGGCCAGGCCGCTGAGCAGCTGGGCGCGAGCCGCGAGGTGGCGTTGGCGCGCGGCCAGCACGCCGTAGCCCGCGAGCAGCGCCATCGAGGCGACGAGCGCCACCGTCGCCGATCCGGCCACGGTGGCGCCGGCGAGGTTGGTGACCTTGAGGATGGCCAGCGGGATCAGGCAGATGGCGAGCATCGGCCACGTAGCCCTGGCCACGGAGCGGGCGGCCTCCAGGGGGTGGTGGCCGTGCGCCGCCGCCCGGGCCAGGGTCGCCGTCAGCAGGTGGGCGAGCCAGTACACGGTGACGGTGCCGACGATGGCCAGGCTCAGCGAGCCCAGCGACTGGGTGTGGCCCGCCCCGGCCGCGATCGTGGCCGCGCAGATGACCGTGCCGACGATGGCGTTGTCCGCCTGACCGACCAGCAGCCGGGTCAGCGGACCTGGCTGCTCGTGGGAGGGGGGCGACCCGGTGCCGCGGGAGGTCACGACGACGCCCTCCCCGCCGGCAGGTGCGGGTGGCGTCGCGCCGCCGGGCACCGCTGACCCGTTGCGACGGGTCGGTCCCCCGCGCGTCGGGCTGGGCGTCGTCGGGTCCTGGCGCGGACAGGTGCCACCCAGTCCCGGTCACCGACCGCGACGAAGGGTGCGGGCCGTCGCCCGCCCGGTCGGCGCACTGCCACGCGTCTGCCTCCCGTGGTCAGGCGAGGACGGCCCGAGCCCGCGGGCTAGCTGTTCGCGTGGGCGTCCTTGATGTCCTTCTCCAGGTCGTCGAGGTTGACGTTGACCTGGCGGCGGATCTCCTTGACCGCGCGCAGCTGGGCCTTCTCCATCGCCTCGCTGACGGTGAGGTCGCCGATGACCAGCAGCGCGGCCTCCCCCTCGTCGATGACCTCGCCGAGCTCCTTGACGTCGCTGCGGGACAGGCCCCCCCACAGGTGCCCGGCGACGCCACCCGCGGCGCCGACGACCGCTGCCGAGGCGAGGATCGAGGGCGGGAACAGGATCCCGAGCACCGCGCCGACGGCGACCCCTCCCCAGATCCCCTTGCGGGTCGTCGTCTCGTCCTTGTTCACGTGCACCTTGCCCTTGGCGTCCTTGGTGACCACCGCCGCGTCGAAGTCACCGATCGCCGAGGCCCCGTGCAGGGCCTTGACCACGTCGTAGTCGGCCTGGGCCGCTGCCTCGTCGGGGTAGGTCGCGATGAACAGGAAGACGCCGTCTGATGCGGCCATGGCTGGTCCTTCCGGGCGGGCGGTCAGGTGTGGTCCGACGGGACGCTAGCCGATCACCGCTGGGCACTGGAAGATCTCCCGCCGGATGTCAGGGCGTGCCGAGCCCCGGTTCGTCGGGGGCCCCGACGGCCAGACCGGCCAGGTGCGCGGCGGTGTCGACGGCGTCGACGAGCTCGTCGAGGTGCGCCCACAGCGCCGGCGGCGCCGATGGGCCCGCGAGGACGGCGGACTCCTCAGCCAGTGCCGCCCGCAGGTCAGGCAGCCGGCTGGGCGGCCCGCCCGTCAAGGTGTCCGCGGTCACCGACAGGCCCGCCGCGATCTGGACCCCGACCCTTTGGGCCGCGGCGGCCACCGGGGGGGTGACCTCGCCGGGGGACCGCAGGGCGTGGGTGGCGCGGACGACCCGCTGCGCGGCTGCGAGCATCCCGGCGCCGTCTGGCTGGTCGGCGTCACGTCGGGGCTCCTGCGCCGCGCGCCGGACCGCCGCCTCGGCGGTGGTCCAGGCGACCCGGGTGGCCCGGGACAGGGAGGCCAGGTCACCCTCGCCCGGCGACGACGGCGCCGTGACGCCGAGCAGGTAGGCCCGCAGCGCGTCCAGCAGCGCCCCCTGCGCGGCGCGGGCGTCGGCCAGGGTCGACGAGGGCCACACCCGGTAGGCGACCACGGCGATCAGCGCACCCAGCGTGACGTCCAGGACCCGGTCGGCCGCGGTAGTCCAGGTGCCGGTCACCGTCGTGCTGAGCAGCAGCAGCACCAGCGCGGTGATGAAGCCCATCGCCACCGCGAAGCTGGCCGCCCAGAAGGAGTAGGCGGCCCAGGCGCACAGCCCGACCGCCACCACCGTCCCTGCCGGCCCCGGGTGCAGCCCCGCCACCACCGCGGCGGCGGCCGCCGCGCCGACCAGCGTGCCCACGACACGGCCGAGCCCACGGCCGAACAGGGTGGAGTAGTCCGGTCGCAGGATGACCACCACGGAAAACGGGAGCCAGTAGCTGCGCGGCAGGCCGAGCAGGTCCGCAAGCACGGCCGCCGCGGGTACCGCGACGGCGAGGCGCACGGCGTGGCGGAAGGCCGTGGAACGGGGGGTGAGGTTCGCCCGCAGCAGTGCCAGGTCGCCCGTCACGTCCACCCGGACCGGCCGCTGCCAGGTCGGGGAGGGCAGGCGCCAGGCCCGGCCCTCCCCCCGGCCGCGGATGCGCTCGACCAGAGCGGCCGTGGCGCGCAGCTGCCCGGTCAGTGCCGCGACGTGGCGCACACTCTGGGCACCCAGCGCAGGGTCGCGGGTCGCGTCCACCCCGTCGGCGAGCCCCTCGCGTGCCCGGCGCAGGGCGGCGAGGTCCGGCGCCATGTCCACGGGGCGGCGGGGGTGGCGCAGCGCCTCGGCCAGCAGGTCCACGACGGTCGCGACATCGCCCAGCAGCGCGTCGAGGTCCGCCCACGCACCGAGTCGGGTCCGCAGCCCCGCCAGGGTCATCAGCTCCAGGCGCATCCGGCGCGCCTGGTCCAGCGCGGCCCGCAGGTCCGCGACGTCAGTGCGTCCCAGCAGGGACGGCGACGCGAGCGTGGCGGCGGCGGCGTCCATGGTGAGGGCCGCGTCGACGGTCGTGGCGCTCGGGGCGCGCCGCGCCAGGTCGCCGACCGCCGCCAGGCTGTCGGCGAGGCGGGCCCGCTGGACCCGCAGGGTGGGGGGCAGGCGCAGCACCAGCAGGGCAGCGATCTCCACCATCGCCCCGAGGCTGACCAGCGCCCCACGCTGCAGGGCCTGGGTGGGAGTGGCGGGCAGGTGGCCCAGCACCAGCAGCGCGATCACCACCTGGGTGCCCACCGTGGCCTGCGTCTGCCCGAACACGACGAGCATGCCGGCCGCGAAGCACGCCGCCACGAGCACCACGTCGTAGACCGGGCGCAGGGGCGCGGCCAGCGAGCCGGCCGCGACGGCGACCCCGAGGGCCACCGCGTCGGTCGCGGCCAGCCGCAAGGACAGCCGCGGGGCGGCCACGAGCGAGGCCACTGCGAGCAGGTTGGCTCCCACAGCGACCGCCACAGCCTCGGCGGGCTGCTGCAGCGCCAGGCCCACCGCGAACAGCGCGACGACTGGCACAGCGGTGATCGCCCCCGTCACCGGTGCGACCATCGCCAGGTCGACGCGAAGCGTGTCGCGCAGGGCGGTGCGCCCGACGCCTGTGCCGGCGGCAGGAGCCGCCGGCATGCCCACCTGCGCACGGTACCCAGCACGGCGCGGGAGGGGCGTCGCGCGGCCCGCGGCAGGCGCCCGCGGCGGACCGACGCCGGTCCGGTCCGGCCCGCCCTCAAGGGGACCCTGCGCGATGTCGACGGTTCACTGTCGGGGACCGGGGCGGGCGTGGTGGGGAGGTCGGTGGTGTCACAGCCAGCAGCGGGGTGGTACGCGGACCCCGCAGGCGGTCCCGCGCAGCGGTACTGGGACGGCACCGCCTGGACCGAGCACCTGGCGCCCGCGCCGGCATCGCCGACCCCTGGCTACCCGGCCGGCTACCCCGGCGGGGCGCTGGCGGTCCCGGGCCCGGGGATGGTGCAGCCCTACCGGGTCGAGCCGAAGAGCGTGCCGCTGTGCATGGTCATCTCCTTCTTCCTGCCCGGGGTGGGGTCGATGGTGGCGGGCAACACCCGCACCGGGGTGATCATCCTCGTGGGCTGGCTGGTCAGCTGCGTGCTGACGCTGGTCCTGATCGGCCTGGTCGGCGTCATCGGCTTCTTCGTCTGGGGGCTGGTCGACGCCTACCAGTCCGCGACGCGGTGGAACCTGCAGCACGGCATCGTGTCCTAGCCGGGACAGGTCAGGCGCGCAGCCGCACCCCAATGATGTCGTCGGCGGCGGTCTGCGCCTCGGTGCTGCCGGTCAGCGCGGCGAGGAAGTGCTCTCTGTCCAACGCGTACAGCGTCGTCGGTGCGAGTGCGGTGACCGTGGCGGTGCGCGGGATGTCGCGCAGCAGCGCGATCTCTCCGAAGAACTCACCCGGACCCTCGGTCCGCAGCTCGCGGCCGTCGTGGCTGACGCGCACCAGCCCGGACTCAATGACGTAGAAGCGGTCCCCGCTCTCCCCCTCGCGGATGACCTGGTCCCCGACGTCGAGGCTGACCGGCACGCTCTGGCGGGCCAGCGACTCCAGCAGGGGCAGCGACAGGGGAGCCAGCAGGGGGACGCCGCCGAGCAGGGCGAGCGCGGGCGGCGGGGCCAGCCCCGCGTCCAGGCGGCGCAGCGCGCCGAACGTGGGCAGCACCACCACAGTCACCGCCACCCCCAGCACCGCGAGCGAGGCCCGGAGCCCGACCAGGCGGATCAGCAGGGGCATGATGAGCGCCCCCAGCGCCATGGTCCCCATCAGCAGGGTGTCCAGCGCGCCGAACACCCGCCCCATCACCGCGTCGGGGGTGATCCGCTGCAGGATCGTGGACGCGTTGACGTCCACCACGGGGTTCGCGGCGCCGCTGATGGCCAGCGCCGCCACGCACACCGCGACTGTCGGCCAGGCCGTGATGAGCACCAGGGGCAGCGCCCACAAGATCACGCCCACCCCGAAGTCTCGGGCCAGCCGGGGGCGGCCCGCGCGGCCCACGGCCACGATGCCGCCCACCACCGCACCGACCCCGAAGACGGCGTTGAGGTAGCCCACGCCCTGCGAGCCCAGGTGGACGAGGGACTCCGCCAAGGCCACGACGATCACCCCGCTGGCTCCGGCCACCACCGTCTGCGCGCAGTACAGCGCGGTCACCAGGCGCAGGCGCGCGTCCCGGTTGATCACCGCAAACCCCGCCACTGACTGCCGCCAGACCCCGGGTGTCGCCTCGTCCAGGGCGTCGTCAGCCGCGCCGTGGCCGACCCCCCGGTCTGCCTCGCCCCCGGCCGGCTGGCCGCTGGGCGCCAGCGCCGCTGCCTCGGGTCGCGCGGCCGGGCGGACCCCGGCGACGAGCGCGGCAGACCACACGAAGCTGGCAGCGTCCACCACGAACACCGACGGGATGTTCGCGACCGCCAGCAGCAGGCCGCCCAGCGCCGGGCCCACGAAGAACGCGAGACTCTCCACCGTGCTCGCCACCCCGTTGGCCGCGGTGAGCTCCTCCGGCTGGTTGGTCAGCAGCGGCAGCAGGGACAGCTGGCAGGGGCGGTAGGGGGCGCCCGCGATGAAGGCGACCGTCGCCAGCGCGAAGATCGCCAGCGCGGGCCAGTGCCAGTACACGCCTGCCGCAGCGACGAGGACGAGGGTGCCGCGGATCAGGTCGCTGACCACCATCACCCTCGTGCGGGGGAACCGGTCGGCGAGGGTCGAGGCCAGGGGCGTGACCGCGGCGAGCAGGCCGAGCCGGACCACGCTCCACGCGGCCACCGCGGTGGCACCGCCCACCGAGTACGCCCACACCGCGACCGCGGTGGCGTAGGCCCAGTCCCCGACCATGGAGCCGGCGAAGGCCAGGTTCACCCGCCGCAGACCGGGGTTGCGCGCCACGGTGCGCAGCGACGCCACGGTCTCGCGCACGGCTGCGCCCGCTGCGCTCACCACGCCCCCGACCCATGCCCGAGCACCCGCCGATCATGGGCCCGGGGGCCGGACGGCGTCCAGGCGGGTCCCGCTGCGCTAGGCGGCGCGCAGCTTCCTACCCCGCTGCGGCGCACTGGTGGCGGGCCACCACCGGTCGCCGAGGTCGGCGGGCAGGTCGCGGCCTCGGTTGGCCCGCCACACCTGCTCGAACATCGCTCGGGCCAGCCGCTGCATCTGCTCGGCGTCCTGCTCGTCGACCACCCGGATCCAGCCCGACATCGACACCCTCCGCCCGCGCTGCGTGCACCACAGTCGCTGGCCGGATACCCGGCGGTCCGCGCCTCGAAACCTGGCTGGCCGCCGCGGTGGCGCCCCCGTCAGGACCTGCGGGCGGCGACGCGCCGTGCGGGTCAGACGACCGGGGCGGCGGGCATCGGGGCCTGCGTGGGGACCGGCGGCGTAGCGGCGTCCCCGCCGCGCGGTGAGCGGTAGGCCTCGTCGCGCAGCCGTAGGTCGCAGGAGGCGTCGGTGAACCCGCAGCAGCTGCGCACCCGTACCCGGCCGGTGAGCATGCCCGCCACCATGAAGCAGGCGAACACGATCCACACGATCCCCAGCACGTAGACCATCGGTCCTCCTGGTGTCCGGCCCGCACGGGGCACGCCGACGGTCCCCACGCTAGGCGCAGGTGCCCCGTGGCGCCAGACGCCCGCCGCACACCGCGGGTGCGTGCAGGCGGTCCCGTCGCCGAGGGCGCTCCGTCCGCGGCCCCGTCCCCGGCACCCCGGGAGCCGGGTGGGCAACGGTGCGCCGCGCGGTGTGGGCTGGCGCAGCTCCCCCGGCGCTGTCGGCGCGTGCGGCCCGCTGTCGGTGACCCCTGTGGGCGACTGCCAACGGGTGCGGCCGGCCGCCTAGCTGTAGCCGCCCGGTCCGGCCTCGACGTCGCTGCCGCTGGCGTAGACGTCGACCTCCGTCGCCTTCACCGACAGCCACACCGGCGCACCGGGGCGCAGCCCCAGCTCGGCGACGGCCGCGGGGGTGACGTCGGCGAGCACGTCCGGCGGTCCAGCCAGCTCCAGCCGCACCCGGTCGGCGAGGCGGGTCATCCCCACCAGGTGGCCGGCCCAGGCGTTGCGCGCGGACGTGGCGTGCGGCGGCTGGGTGGCGACGACGACCGCGGAGGGGCGCAGCGCCACCCGCACCCTGCCCCGCGCGGCGGCGTCGGCGACGACCAGCTCGCCGCCCCCGTCCAGGCGCACCCTGCCCGCGTCCGCCTGCCCGGTGTACAGGTTCAGCCCCACCAGTCGGGCGACGTAGTGGGTGTTCGGCCGGCGCACCACCTCCTCGGGTGTGCCGACCTGGACCACGCCCCCGTCCTCCAGCACGAGGACCTGGTCGGCGAGGACCAGGGCGTCCAGCGGGTCGTGGGTGACCAGCAGGGTCGCGCCGGCGAACGCGGCCAGATGGGACCGCAGCTCGTCCTGCACGTCCAACCGGGTCCGCGCGTCGAGGGCCGCCAGCGGCTCGTCCAGCAGCAGCAGGCCCGGCTCGCTGGCCAGCGCCCGGGCAAGGGCGACCCGCTGGGCCTGCCCCCCGGACAGCTGCGCGGGGCGTCGCTGCGCGAGCTCGCCCAGGTCGAGGCGCTCCAGCCAGCCCTGCGCGCGGGCGCGGGCCGCGGCACGGGACGCCCCGGTGGCGCGCGGGCCGAACGCGACGTTGTCCCGCACGTTGAGGTGGGGGAACAGCCGGTAGTCCTGGAACACCAGGCCGACCTTGCGCCGGGCCGGCTCCAGGTAGACCTCGCCCGCGACGTCGTCGAGCACCACCCCGTCCAGGCACAGCCGACCCCCGCTGAGCGGGGTGAGGCCGGCCAGCGTGCGCAGCAGGGTGGACTTGCCGGCCCCGTTGGGGCCGAGCACCGCGAGGACCTGTCCGGGCTGGACCTGGAAGGCCACGTCCAGGCGGAACTGCCCGCGCGTCACCGACGCGTCGACGGCCAGGCCGGGCCGGCTGGTCACAGCCCGGTTCCCAGCAGCCAGCGCTCGCGCAGCGCCACCAGGACCGTCACCGACACGGCGAGGAGCACCAGGCTGAGCGCCAGGGCGGCGTCCGGGCTGGACTCCAGCGCGTAGTACACCGCGACCGGCATGGTCTCGGTGCGCCCGGGGAAGCTGCCCGCGAACGTGATGGTGGCGCCGAACTCGCCCAACGCCCGGGCCCAGCACAGCACAGCGCCGGCGGCCAGCGACGGGGCGATGAGGGGCACGGTGACCCGCGCGAACACGGTCATCGGCCGCGCTCCCAGCGTCGCGGCCGCCTCCTCGTAGCCGCCGCGCGCGGTGCGCAGCGCGCCCTCCGCGGTGATGACGAGGAACGGCAGGGCGACGAACGTCTGGGCCATCACCACCGCGGCCGGGGTGAAGGGGATCTCATACCCGAACCAGCTGTTCAGCCACTGCCCGACCAGGCCTGAGCGGCCGAACGCGGTGAGCAGGGCGACCCCCCCGACCACGGGGGGCAGCACGAGGGGGAGGAGCACCAGTGCCCGCACGACGCGCTGGCCGGGGAAGCGGGTGCGGGCCAGCACCCACGCCAGCGGCAGCCCCACCACCACGCAGACCCCCGTGGTCACCGTCGAGGTCCACAGGGACAGGACCAGCGCCTGGGTGACGCCGGGGCTGCGCAGCTGCGGCCACAGCTGCCCCCATGGCGCCCGCACCACCAGACCGACCAGCGGCACCACCAGGAAGGCCAGCGCGATCACGGCGGGCACCAGCAGGGGGACCGGCGGCCGCGTCGCCGGCGCGTCCCCCCGGTCGCGTCGCCGCCGGGCGGCGCCGCTGAGCGGGTCGGCTCGGCTCAGGGGCGGCGTCACCGCACGGCCGGGGTCGCTCAGGGCGCGCCGAAGCCGGCCGCGGCGAGCACCGACTGGCCGGCGGGGGAGAGCACGTAGGCGACGAAGGTCTGCGCGAGGGCGGCGTCCGCGCTGTGGCTGAGGACCGCTATCGGGTAGGAGGTGGACGCGTTCTGCGAGGCCGGGATCACCACCGGGTGCACCTTGGCGCCGGCGGCCTTCACGTCGGTGACGTACACGACACCGGCGTCCACCTCGTTGAGCTCCACCTTGGCCAGGACGGCCTTCACGTCGGTCTCCTGCGTCACCGGGGTCACGGAGACCCCAGCGTTGGCGAAGACCTTCCGGGCGGCCACGCCGCAGGGGACCTGCGGCTGGCACAACGCCACCTTCACCGAGGACTTGGCGAGGTCGGCGACCCCGCCCACCCCGGCCGGGTTCGACGGCGGCGTCGCGATCTCCATGGTGTTCGTCGCGAAGATGCGGGAGGACGCGGCGTCCCCGGCGGTCACGACGACCTCCATGTTCTTCGGGGAGGCGGAGGCGAACACGTCGGCGGGCGCGCCGCCGGTGATCTGCGCAGCCAGGTCGGGGCTCCCGGCGAAGCTCAGCGTGACCGTGGTGCCTGGGTGGGAGGCCTCGAACTGCTGGGCAAGTGTGGTAAAGGTCCCGGTCAGCGACGCCGCGGCGAAGACGGTGATCTTCCCCGTCAGGGCTGACTCCGGCGCGGTGGCGGCACTGCCGGAGGAGCTGCACCCTGCCAGTGCGCAGGCGAGCAGCCCCGCGGTAAGGGCGGTGAAGGAACGACGTCGCATGCGGGCTCCAGGTGGACGGGCGGGGGCGGGGTGGGTCAGCGGGACCGGGGGATCTCGACGGAGACGTTGGTGGACTTCACCGCGGCGACCGCGAGCACGCCGGGCTCCAGCCCGAGCTCGTCGGCGGCCTCCCTGCTGAGCAGCGACACAAAGCGGTGCGGACCGGCCTGGATCTCCACCTGCGCCATCACCGTGTCCCTGACCACACGGGTGACGAGACCGGTGAACCGGTTGCGCACCGAGTGGGCCACCACCTCGCGGCCCTCCAGGTGCTCGCCGCTGGCGGCGAGCTGCTCGGCGAACGTGGCAAGCTCGACCCCGTCGATCGCCACCCGCCCGGCGTCGTCGGTGGTCGCGGCCAGCCGGCCGGCGTCCGCCCAGCGGCGGACAGTGTCGTCGCTCACGCCGAGCAGGTCGGCGGCTTCCTTGATCCGGTAGGTGGGCACGTACGGACGATAGCCGCACGTGCGGGCTTCCGCCCGCCATTCGCGCCGCAGCCGCCCCACCTCGTGGCTGCGGCGCGCCGCGGGGCCGGGCCGGCCCTGACCCGGCCCCGAGCCGAGCGCGTCGGCCCGGGTCCGCCCGCACGCCGGCGCGGCCGGCACGACATCGGCCCCCCGGGCCGCCACCAGGGATGATCGGAGCATGGCCGGGCGTGGCGGGGGCGTGGCCCGAGGCGTCGCGCCGGCTGCGATGCTGCTGCTGGCCGGCCTCGTGGTCGGCCTGCTCTTGGCCGTGATGACCGCGCTGGCCCCACTCGCGCACGCCGCGGGACCCTCCCCGACGCCCAGCGGGGCGCTGGCGTCGGCCAGCGGGTCGCCCTCACCCGCCGCCTCGGCCAGCGCCACGGCGGCGTCACCAAGCCCCTCGCCGTCGGTGAGCCCCTCGCAGCACCCCAGCGCCTCACCGACGTCCCCCTCGCCCAGTGCCACCGCGACGCCCACGGCGTCACCGACCGCGTCACCGACCGCGTCACCGACCGCGTCACCGACCGCGACACCGGACGGCACGTCCTCCCCGACGGCCGGCCCGTCACCGGCACCGACGCAGAGCGCGACCCCCCCGCCGACGCCGGCCGTCGGGGAGGACGTGCCGTCC
>Ga0209698_10001316_pt1 | contig 28615 bp, 28 predicted proteins | sample LitLauG_LLR_2012_FD_187203 | JGI IMG/M metagenome (GOLD analysis project Ga0209698, IMG submission 187203) | Freshwater sediment microbial communities from Pennsylvania, USA - Little Laurel Run_MetaG_LLR_2012 (SPAdes) (version 2) | ecosystem: Environmental > Aquatic > Freshwater > Creek >... | reverse complement strand
CGTCGATGACGATGACCTGGAACCAGTCGTAGTAGTTAACTAGTCCTATGCGATCCCACCCCGGCCCCTACTGGCCGGGGTGGGATCGCATAGGTCGCAATTGTTGCTGCACCCCCCACCAGCGACCCGGAAACCACAGATAACTGATCATCACGCGTGCCACACAACCGACTGAATAGACCCACCTCGTTCTGGACCAAGCCGCGACACCCTCTTCGCTTTTTTGCCACCATCGGCCTCGGGACCCTCTGGCTCGTCCTGGTCCCCGGCATCGCCGCGGCCACGATCTTCTCCGCCGTCATCATCAATAACTCGAACTCCTTCTCGAGCGGGAACCTCGTACTCACCGGCGTGACGCCCGACACCCTCTCGTGCGCCTCGACCACCGCGACCATCGTCGCCGACGCCAGCACCTGCACCGGGAACCCCTTCCCCACCGCCACGCTGACCACGTCCGCGTCGACTCCCACCATCACCACTCTCTCCAATGGCGGCAGCCTCTCGCCCTCGACGGGACTGGCGTACTCGACCGGTTGCAGCGTCCAGCAATTCACGGACTCCTCGAGCGCGGGCACGGACCCCGCCCTGCCCGTGGCGGGCACCACTCTCGGCGCATCCATGAGCACTCTGGCCACGTCCTCCGCGTCCTTCGACGGCACCACCGGATGGGCCGAGACGGTGAAATCCTCGAGCAACCCCGAGAACTTCACCATCGCGGGGTGGTTCAACACCACCACCACGACCGGTGGGACCTTGATCGGCTACAGCGCCGTCCAGACCACCGCCGGGTCGACGAGCAACGACCGTGAGATCTGGATCGACCCGACGGGTCACGTCGTGTGGTCGATCGAGTCCGCCGGCACCACCGTGACCGAGCTCACGAGCCCGTCGGCCTACAACAACGGCGCCTGGCACTTCGTGGTCGCCACCATCGGCACGACGTCCAAGGACCAGCTCTACGTCGACGGGACCCTCGTCGCGTCCAACGCCACGCCGACCACGGCGTGGAGCTACACCGGCTACTGGACCCTGGGCTGGGGGTCCGAGGCGTCGGCCAGCCCGGTGTGGACCGACAAGCCCACCTCCATCTACTTCAAGGGCTCGCTCTTCGGCGTCGCCATCATCCCCTCGCAGCTCACCGCGGCCAACGTCACCAGCCTCTACAGCGCGGCGTCACTGGCGACGTACAACACGACCATCGCGGGATTCACCCCCACGACGTACTGGCAACTCAATGACGCGGGCTCCGCAGGCTATACCGGGGTGCTGCCGACCGAGACCGCCGCCACCCTTAAGTTCTACGACGCCTCGGGTCACACCAATACCGGCTCGCCCGGAACCGGCAGCGTTACGACGGCAGCCGCGGGTCCCGTGTCGGGCACCGCGATCACGCTCAACGGCGCCTCCGGGTCCGCCGTCAACACCACCACCGGCTACACCAGCCCCCAGACGTTCTCGCAGTCGATCTGGTTCAAGACCACTGCCTCAGGGGTCATCATGGGTCTCACCAACGTCGTCGCCGACACCGGTACCTCGACCTCGCACGACCACATGCTCTGGATCGACGCCACCGGACACCTCGTCTTCGGCGTCGACTACGGCACGACGCCGGTCAACACCGAGATGACGTCGAGCGGCACGTACAACAACGGCGCGTGGCATCTGGCTGTGGTCACCGGCTCGACCACCGGGACGGTGCTCTACGCCGACGGCGTCCAGGTGGCGAGCAACGCCACCGCCCTGACCGTGACCAGTTACACCGGCTACTGGCACCTCGGTTACGGCTACGCCACGGGGTGGACGAACGCACCCACCAGCAACTACCTCACGGGCTCACTCGCGCACGCCGCGTACTACACGACGACACTCAGCGCCGCACAGGTGGCGAGTCTCTACTCACCCCAGACGACCGCCGGTGAGGCCTACGCGGTCCTCGCGTTGACGCCCAGCGCCTACTGGCCGCTCTACGACGTCGTGATGTCCTCGGCCTGCGCCATCGTCGAGGTGACCATCGGGGCCGTCAAGGGTGCGGTGACCTCGTGCGTCGAGCCATACGTAGCGGCCGCGGCCTGCGCGGCGCCGAGCACGGCGGTCGAGGCCACTACCCTGCTGCCCAAGGCGATGCCCCCACCCATCACTGGCACCACCGTCGCGATCAGTCTCACCTTCAAGTTGACGGCGACTCCCTCCGCGGGCGTGGCGGGACTCCACCTCCGGATCCCCCTCACCTTGATGACGCAGTCCTCGAGCTTCACCAGCCAGATCACGTACAACCAGACGGGAGTGGTGCTGTGAGTCGCGTCTCCTCGCCCGGCGAACAAGCACTGCGCGAGGAGCTGGCGTCCCCGTCGACGTTCGAGCCCCCCGCCGCCGCCCCGGCGCCGCGCACGATCTGGAGCCTGCGCATCGCCATCGTGGTGATCGCCGTGTCCATCCTCGCTTCGGCCGGCTGGCGCCTCGCGGGCGGCTCGGAGTACGTCATCACCACTCCCTCGATGTGCCCCACGGTGTGCGTCGGATCTTTGGTCCTCGACCAACCCGCGGGCACGCACTTCCACGCCGGTGAGCTCGTCAGTTTCACCCCGCCCGACATCGCCACCGTCTACACGCACCGCATCGTCTACGTCTTCGCCAACGGCACCTTCGAGACCAAGGGCGACGCCGCCAATATCATCGACCCCTGGCGGGTCACCCCGGCGATGGTGCGCGGCCGCGCGGTGGCCACCATCGCGGGACTGGGTTGGTTCTCCCTCGCCCTGCCCTTCCTCGCGATGGCGCTCACCTTGATACTGATCGCGCGACGGATGTTCCCCTCCATCAATCGTCGCGAATGGGACCGCCTCTTCGTCTCGCTCATGGTGGTCGTGCCCGTGTGGCTCCTCAAGCCGCTGGTGCGTGGCATCATCGTCGAGACCTCGACGCTGCGCCCGGGCGTGAGCCAGATCGTCGTCGTCAACACCGGACTCCTCCCCGCCCAGTTCCGCGTGCCCGGAGGCCAGATCGCCTCGTTCATCGCTCCCGGTTTTCGCGCCACTCTGACTGGCACCGTCGAGCGAGGGGGCCAGCTCGGGTTGAGCCAGACCGCCTCGTTCCACTGGTGGGGCTGGGCCCTCGTGATCCTCTTCGTCACGTCGCCATTGCTGTGGTATCTCCTTCGCCTCGCGCGACCCTCGGCCAAGGCCGAACGCGACCTGGTCTTTCGCGGACGGTACGTGCCCGTGCCACCCGGTCCGGCGTTACCCGACATGGACCACGTGCACGGACTGAGCGACACGCCACGAGCGCCGCGCGACCGCTCGCGACCGCTCGTGCGCGACTAGCGGGGCGCCTCATCGAAGGGCTCCCGTAGACTGGCGTGGTTGGGCGTCGTGCACGGCCGATCGAGGTGCGCGCGCTCTGCACTCTCGAGGTCTGGTTCGCACATCGTCGCCATAGTCGTGCCCGTCGTGCTAGTCGTGCCCATTGACGTGAAAGCGAGTTGCCGTCACCATTTCGAACACCCCCGCGCCGCCCGCAGAGCACTACAAGTGGACCGCCCTCTTCGTGGTCACTCTGGGGATGCTCATGGCGACCATCGACTCCTCCATCGTGCTCATCGCCATGCCCGCCATCTTCCGCGGCATCGGCCTCGATCCCTTGCAGGCCGGTAACTCGTTCTACCTGTTATGGATGATCCTGGGATTCCTCGTGGTCACGAGCGTCCTCGTGGTGAGCCTGGGGCGATTGGGCGACATGTACGGTCGCGTGAGGATCTACAACGCGGGCTTCGCGGTCTTCACGTTCTTCTCGGCGCTCTTGTCGATCACGTGGATGCACGGCCACGCCGCCGGTCTGTGGCTCATCGTGATGCGCCTCTTCCAGGCGCTGGGCGCAGCGATGTTGATGGCCAATTCGTCGGCGATCCTGACCGACGCCTTCCCCCGCCACCAGCGCGGACTGGCGATGGGGGTCAACCAGGCGGCGGCCTTCTCGGGAACCTTCATCGGACTGATCGTGGGCGGGCTCCTGGCGCCCTTCGACTGGCACCTGATCTTCTTGGTGTCGGTGCCGGTCGGGCTGCTCGGCACCGTCTGGGGCTACCTCTCGCTGCGCGAGCTCGGTGAGCGACACCGCGCCCACGTCGACTGGCTCGGCAACTCCACCTTCGCGGTCGGCATGGTCCTGATCATGGTGGGCCTGACCTACGGCATCGAACCCTACGGGCACCACACGATGGGCTGGACCAGTCCGCTGGTGCTGGGCTGCGTCAGCGTGGGGCTCCTCACCATGGTCGCCTTCGCGGTCGTCGAGCGCCGCGTGGCCACGCCGATGTTCCGCCTCCAGCTCTTTCGCATCCGCCCCTTCACCGCCGGCATCAGCGCGAGCTTCCTCGCGGCCCTGAGCCGCGGCGGATTGATGTTCATGCTGGTGATCTGGCTCCAGGGCATCTGGCTGCCGCTGCACGGTTACAGCTTCGAGCGCACGCCGTTGTGGGCGGGCGTCGCGATGATCCCCCTCACCGTGGGGATGCTCATCTCGGGACCCCTCAGCGGTTACCTCTCGGACCGCTTCGGTGCGCGACCCTTCGCCTCGGGGGGCATGCTCGGCACGGCCGTGTGCTTCGTGCTGCTCGAGACGCTGCCGGTCGACTTCCACTACTGGGTCTTTGGGGTGTTGTTGTTCCTCACGGGAATTTCGATGGCGGCCTTCGGCTCACCGAATCGCGCCGGGGTGATGAACTCGCTGCCCCCCGAGCACCGAGGGGCCGGGTCGGGCATGAACACGACGTTCCAGAACTCCGCCCAGGTCTTCTCCATCGGATTGTTCTTCACCCTGCTCATCGTGGGCTTGTCGACGTCGTTGTCGACCAACCTCGACCGGGGTCTCGTCGCCCACGGCGTCTCGACCACCCTGGCGGCACACGTCTCTCACCTTCCGCCCATCTCCACGCTCTTCGCCGCGTTTCTCGGGGTCAACCCCATCCAGCACTTGCTCGGACCCACCGGACTGGCCCAACTCAGCGCGTCCCAGCAGTCCGTCCTGCTCGGACGCAGTTTCTTTCCCACCTTGATCGGTTCGTCCTTTCGCACCGGCCTGCATGCGGCGCTCGATTTCGCGATCGTCGCGAGCCTGTTGGCCGCCGGCGCCTCATGGGTCCGCGGTGCCAAGAGCGACGAGGTCGATGTCAGCCAGGACGTGCTCAACGTCACCGTCGACTAGAGGTCCCTCGTCAACTCGTCGACCCGCGCGCTCCAGTCGAGTTCCGTGCTGAGCCCGCGCGCGTGCAACGCCGCGCGCTCCTCGCGCAGGGTGCTCGCCACGCGACCGAGGCCCGTCGGGAGGAACTCTTGGATCCGTCGACGAACCCACTGCGCCAGCGAGGGCGACGCCCCCGACGACGACACCGACACCATCACGTCGCCGTCGCGGTGCACCGACGTGAAGTAGAAGCTGCAGCGCGGCGGGTCGTCGACCACGTTGAGAAGGATGTGACGCTGAGCGGCCTCGGCCACGATCTGATCGTTCACCGCGGGATTGGCCGTCGCCGACACCACGAGGAAATAGCCGTCGAGGTCGCCGGGCCGGTAGGCCCGCGTGCGCACGCTGGCCACACCGTCGGGCACGGGCACCAGCAACACGTCGCTGATGACGTGCACCCGAGCGTCCGCCTCGAGCAGCTGACGAGCCTTGTGCGCACCCATCCGCCCCATCCCAATGACCAGGACGTCGCGACCACTCAGATCGAGGGCCAGCGGCAGCATCACGACGCCGCCATCAGGTCCGCGACGGAGTCGACCAGACCGAGCTCGAGTGCCGCGACCGGCCCCACCACGATCACCGCCGGAGAGGTCACGTCCCAGTGCGCCAGGGCGTCGAGCCGGCCGCGCAGCACCCGCTGGTCCACCAAGGACGCCGATTGCACCACCGCCACCGGCGTCGCCGCGTCGAGACCGCCGCGACGCAGCTGCTCGGCGATCAGCCCGCGTTGGGCCACCCCCATCAAGATCACCAGTGTGACGTCGGGATTGGCCAGACGCTCGAAGTCGACCGGCACCGCGCCGTGCTCGCTCGACGCGGTCGCCGTCACCACGCACACGCCGTGGGCGAGGCCGCGATGCGTCACCGGGATGCCCGCGAGCAGCGGCGCCGCGAAGGCCGAGGAGACCCCGGGAACGACGTGCACGTCGACGCCCCGCTCCGACAGGGCGAGCGCTTCTTCCCCGCCGCGACCGAAGACGAAGGGATCACCGCCCTTGAGGCGAACAACGGTCTCGTAGTGCTGAGCGAGCTCGATCAGCAGATCGTTGATGTCGCCCTGGGAGCTCGAGAGTCCCGGCACCTTGCCCACGTCCACTCGCAGCGTGTGCGGCGCGATCACGTCGAGCACCCCGGGACCCACCAGGCGATCGTGGACCACGACGTCGGCCGTGGCCAGCAACTGCGCCGCGCGCAGGGTCAACAAATCGGCGTCCCCCGGTCCCGCGCCGACCAGGTAGACGCTCACGACGCCAGTACCCGGACGTAGAAGTCGCCGAAGTTCTCGTCCTCGAGGCCCTCGTCGCGCCACCTCGCCAGCAACGGCTCGAGGACGGCGGGGATCTCGTCGAGCTTGAGCTTCTCCTGGTGCAGCGACGCCAACCGGTCCCCCCGCAGGCCGCCGCCCAGGTACAGGTCGTAGGAGTTCTTGGTCCGTCCCACCACACCGACCTCGGCCACCGCCGGTCGGGCACACCCATTGGGGCAACCGGTCATGCGTAGTTGCAAGCGCCGCCGGCCGAGTCCGGCCTGGTCCATCGCACCCTGGAGGTCATCGACGAGTGACGGCAAGCGCCGCTCCGCCTCGGCGAGGGCCTGTGAACACGTCGGCAGGGCCGGACAGGCTAGAGCCGAGCGTTCGACGGCACCGAGTTCGTGGACTCCGCGAACGCCGTGGCGCGCCAGGACCTCCTCGACGAATTCGCGGTCCTCAGGAGCGAGGGCCGAGACCACGATGTCCTGCTGAGGGGTGATCAAGAAGCGCAGTTCGCGCTGGGACGCCAATTCGCGCAGCGCACTGCGCAGACCGTGGCCGGGCGAATCATCGCGCACTCGCCCGGCGCCGACGCGAATGCCCACCTCGAGTCGTCCGTCGCTCAGCGTGCGCCAACCCAGGTGGTCGTCCGCTTCGTGCAACTCCACCGCCAGAGGGGGGCGTAGTGGCGCGCCGTAGCGCTGCTCGACCTCGGCGTAGAAGGCGTCGACGCCGAGGTCGGCGGCCACGTACTTCATGCGCGCGCGCCGGCGATTGGTCCGGTCGCCCAAGTCGCGATAGGTGGTCAAGACGGCGCGGATGAGGTCGTCGAGCTCCTCGGGCGTGACGAAGGTGAGGGGCGTCGCCAGCCGTGCGAAGGTGTCGGGTTGGGCGTAGGAGCGGCCCAGACCGCCGCCGATCACCACGTTGTAGCCGGCCCCCACCTGCGGGTGCACGCCCGGAATGAGTCCGAGGTCCTGGGCCAGGACGTCCACGCAGTTCTCGTCAGGGTGCGCGATGGCGATCTTGAACTTTCGCGGCAAGTAGGTGTCGCCGTAGAAGTCGTGCTCGGTCACGGGCTCGATGGTCGCGGCGCGCTCACCATTGACGAAGATCTCCCAGTGCGCCTGGGTCGTGGGCTTGAAGGTCACTGCGATGTGGTTGGCCAACTCGGTCACTCGCGTGTGCTCGTCGTCCGACACCAGGCTCGTGCACATCACCGTATTGCGCACGACGTCACCGCAGGCCGCGAAGGAGGTCATGGCGTGCGCGTGCAGGCGCGACGAGAGGGTCTGGAGGTCGAACTTCACGACACCGTGGAACTGGACGGCCTGGCGAGTGGTGAGTCGTATGGAGCCGTCGGCCAACTCCTCGGCGATGTCGTCGAGCGTGAGCCACTGGCGCGAGTCGAGTTGGCCGCCGGGAATGGCGACACGGATCATGAAGATGTACTCCAGTGGCTCGCCGGCTTGCGTGCGTTCGCGTCGCACGTCACGGTTGTCCTGGGCGTAGATGCCGTGGAACTTGAGCAGGTGCTCAGAATGCCCCGACAGGTTCGGGGCCGCCGAGCCCAGATCGTCCAGCAGGTCCCCACGCAAGTAGTTACTCGAGCGCTTGATCCCCTCTTCGGCAACCTGCGAGGCCGTTTCCTCTGACACTATTTTGCTCCTTCAACGACGGCCCTATCACGCCTAGTCGTTAAATCTTAGTGGTTTAGTCAGGAATTAGAAAGACCATTTCTCCCGCGTCTCACCAATTTGCGCGACCCGCACCGACGTGCTCGCACTCACAATCGCGCCGCGTCATGTGACGTCATCACTGGTCACGGGAGTGATGCGGCACCGACGCCGGTGGCGACGATCCCTCGGACGCGCGCCGACGTCGCCGCAACAACATTCCAGCGACGCCCACCACGAAGATCAGCGCGGCCACGGTGAAGCTACTACTGGCGAGGAGCGCGCCACCGTGTTCGCGGCCGTCGAACGCCGGTCCGTGGGCGATCAGCCACATCGGCGCCACGTAGAACAAGGCGGCCATGGCGAGCGCCCACCCGCGACCCGAGAGCGGCCGGTCGCTCCCCCACCACAGCCACGCGAGGACCGGCACGATCCAGACCATGTGGTGAGCCCAGGTGATCGGCGAGGCCAGCAGACCGGTATCGCCCACCAGCAGTACCGCCAACAGCGTCGAGGAGGAGCGCCACGCCCACCACGCGACGGCGAGACCGGCGACGACGGCCAGGGCCTGCACCGACACCATCGCACGCGAGCTCCACAGGTGGTGGGTGACGCGGTCGAGCGTTCCCTCGAGACTCTGATTCGAGACGTAGGTGACGGTGCCGATGCGCGATTGATCGACCACGTACTTGCTCCAGAACGCCGATGACGCCGAGGGGTTGACCGCGAAGGCGCCGAGCGTGCAGAGCAGGGCGGTGACGGTGGCCGTGGCGGCCGCACGGAACTGTCGCGTCACGAGAAGGAAGGGCACGAAGATCAGCGGCACGAGCTTGATCGCCGCGGCCACGCCGATGCCGATGCCGCGGGGCAGCGTTCGACCAGCCACACGCACCCGCGTGGTGGCGTCCACCAGCACCAGCGCCACGAGCACCAGATTGACTTGGCCGAAGCTGAGGTCGAGCATCACCGGTTCGAGCAGGACGGCCGGCCCGAGTACCAGGGCCACCACCCTCCAGGGAACACGCTCGACCCCGTCACGTTCATCCGGGCGCACGTGCAACAAAGTGACCGCGATGATGACCACCAGCGCGGCCAGATTCACGAGGGACCAGACGACCCCGGCCACGCTCGTCGCCATCAAGGTGAGGGGCCAGAAGAACAAGGTTGAGAACGGTGGATACGTGAAGGGAAGGTGCACGCCCGCGAGGTAGAGCGAGTAGAGGTGTGCGCTCGCCAGGTGACGCGCACCCATCAGATACACGAGGAGATCGACCTGGCGGCGGTGCCAGGTCCAGCCGATCGAGCCGACGAGGGCCGTGAGCACTGAGAGTACGGCCCAGCACGTGGCCACGACCGAGAGCGACTGGGGCGGGCGCGGGGGCGAGGTCCGGGCGTCGTCGGCACGCAGACCGAGCGACACCTTCACTACGGGGTCCAGGCGATGGTCGTCGACGCCACCGTCAGCACGCCCATGGCGATGGCCGACAAGGTCACGATGACGAAGAAGCGTTGACGCGAGACCCCCGCCGCCACGATGGCGAACAGGGGGAAACCGCGCAACAACAGCCTCGGAGAGATACCCACAATCGGTGAGAGGAAGCCGAAGAGGAGTACCGCCGCGGCGTAGACGCTCCATTCGAGGGGCGGTCGCACACGACGCCAGATGACGATGATGCCCACGGTGGCCGCCAGCGCCGCCGTCTTGGCAACCGAATTGAGGTCGTGCAACCCGTGCGCCATCAATCGATAGAGCGCGTAGAAGATACCCGTGCCCATGGGCCCCGCCTGCCAACCGGCGCGCTGGGCCAGGTACCAACTGAAGGGCGAACCGGTGTGGAACCAGAGGTACACGAAGAACACGGCGATACCCGCCGGGGCCAACGCCGGGGCCCACCACGCACGCGGGTCGCGCTCGCCGCGCCAGGCGCGGTAGGCGGCGACGGCGCAGGGGGCGAAGATGGCGCACCCCACCGGGTCGCACGCGGTCACCAGTGCCGCGGCGACGCCGGCGAGGACCCAGCGACGCCGACGCAGCGCCAACAGCGTGATCGACGCCAGCGCGATGATGAGGCCTTCGGAATAGACCAGCGAGAACACGACGGCGGCCGGCGAGAAGAAGATGAGCACCGTGGCCCGAGTTGCGATGGTCTCGCCGTAGTGGTCGCGCACCATCCACCACACGCCCACCGCAGCGGCCGCGCCGGCGCCGAAACTCACGAGCTGACCCGCGGCCGGATAGCTCAGTCGCAGGAACCAGTGCGTGACACGGATCAAGATAGGTAGAAGCGGGAAGAAACCGAGGTTGACCTGCGCGACGGTGCCGTGACCTCGCGGGATTGAGTGGACGTATCCGTGGCGAGCGATCTGGACGTACCAGTGGGAGTCCCAACGCGTCAGGTAGTGACCGAGTGCGCGGTGGCGCACCTTGGCGACGATCGACAAGAGGGCGAACACCACCAGTCGCGACGAGGCGAAGACGGCGAGGGCCGGACCAGACGCGACCGCCACCGAACGAACGACCTGGCGACGGGTGGTCGTGACCTGAGTGATCGTCGTCGACGCCGGGGTCTGCACAACCCTCAACTCTACTAAAGCAAGTATTTCAAACGGGTTACGCGTGGCGACGCAGGAATGAGATCAATCCTTCGAAGTACGTCTCTTGGTCGTCGTACATCGCCATGTGAGAGCCCTGTGGACAGTGCCAGTACTCCCCCGCACCCAGTCGCGAGGCCATGAGTCGCAAGTACTCGGGGTCCATCGTGTCGTACGTGGCGCCGATCACCAATGCGGGAACGGTGATGGCGGGCAGGTCGGCGGTTCGGTCCCACTCCAATAACGCTCCGCTGGCTCCCAATTCGCTCGGTCCCTGGAGGGGAACGTAGATGCTCTTATTGATGTGGGCGAAGGAGCGCACCACCGGTTCGGGCCACTCATCCAAGGGCATGCGCAGCACGTGGTGCACGTAGTGGTGCTCCATCAGCAACTCCTCGTACCGGGGGTTGTCGGTATCACCACTCGTTTCGAACGCCTTGATCTCGGCCAGCGCCACCTGGTCCATCGTCGGCATCAAGACGTCGCGGGCGTACTCGTTGTAGGCCGCAATACTCGACATCATGTTCGAGATGATCAGGCCCTTCAGGTGCTGTTGGTACTTAAGGGCGTATTCGATGGCGAGGACGCCACCCCAGGAATGCCCCAGCAGGAAGAAGTTGTGGCGTCCGAGGCCGAGGGCCACGCGCACCTGCTCCACCTCATCGACGAAGCGTTCGATGGTCCACAAGGAGAGGTCCTCGGGAACGCTCGAGAGCCCAGAACCCAACTGGTCGTAGTAGTGATACTGCACTGCGGCCGCGGGCAAGTACGAGTCAGCGCTCAAGAAGTACTCGTGGGTCGCGCCAGGCCCCCCGTGCAGGAGCAGCAGGGCGACGTCGGGATCATTCCCCGTTCGCTTCGTCCACACGTGGAACCCCCCGAGGGGCGTCGTCACCTCGACCACCGTGACGCCGCCGCTCAGCACATCCTTCTTTCCCGATCGATCGAAGTACTGCTCGTAATCGACATCCATTGGGCCCCCCGTTCCGAGAACCCACAGGATAACGGGCGCCCGCCCCGGACGCGGTTCACCGCACTGATAGCGGTGGCTATCGTGGCCTCGGAGTCACCACATCCACCCACTTGCCCAAGGAGCGACATGAACACCCGAGGTTACGTAGCCCAACGCGCCAGCGCCCGACTGGTGCCCTTCGAGTTCGAACGTCGCGAACTGCGATCGCGCGACGTGGCCCTGGACGTTCTGTTCGCCGGAATCTGTCACTCCGACATCCACCAAGTGCGCGAAGAATGGGGTCCGTCGCTCTTCCCAATGGTGCCAGGTCACGAGATCATCGGTGTGGTGAGTGCCGTCGGACCCGACGTGACGAAGTTCGAGGTCGGCGATCGCATCGGCGTGGGAGTCTTCGTGGATTCCTGTCGCACCTGCGAGCACTGCCGGGCCGGACTCCAGCAGTACTGCGCCGAGGGAATGACCCCCACGTACAACGGCTACGAACGCGACGGCACCACCCTGGCGATGGGCGGGTATTCGACGCGGATGGTCATCGACGAGGACTACGCCGTTCACGTGGCGCCGTCGCTGGATCCCGCAGGCGCCGCGCCCCTGCTGTGCGCCGGTATCACGCTCTATTCACCACTGCGCCACTGGGGGGCGGGCCCCGGCAAGAAAGTGGCCATTATCGGACTCGGGGGACTCGGCCACATGGGCGTGCAGTTCGCCCACGCGATGGGTGCCGACGTGACTGTCTTCTCGCACTCGCCCACCAAGGAATCCGACGCCGTGGCGTTGGGCGCCGACCACTTCGTGGCGACATCGGATCCAACGACGTTGGCCAACCTGACCCAGCGCTACGACATCATCGTCAACTCGACCTCGGCGGACATCGATCTCAACCCCTATCTCAAGCTGCTCGCCCTGGACGGCACCTTGGTCATCGTGGGACTCTCGGGCGTGCCGGTCACCTTGCACCAAGAGTTGCTCCTCGAAGCGCGTCGATCGATTGGCGGATCCCAGATCGGGGGAATGGTCGAACTCCAAGAGATGATGGATTTCTGCGCGGCCAACGACATCACGGCCAAGGTTGAGGTGGTCAGCGCCGACTACATCAACGAGGCGTGGGATCGCACGGTCGCCAGCGACGTCACCTACCGTTTCGTGATCGACGTCGCCACGATGTGATGACCTGTAAGTAGGGAGTCATAACGACATGTAGTGGGTAGAAGAGAAGAAAGGTCGTCATGAAATCACTTCGAATCCTCACCAGCGCGGGACTGCTCGCGAGCGGACTGCTCCTCACCTCGGGCGCGTCCCTCACGAGTGCCGCAGCAGCCACCGTCTCGTCGTGCGCACCCGCTCACCTGCGAGTGTCGCTCGGCGTCGCCCAGGGGGCTGCGGGCACCATCTATCACCCCGTCGTCTTCACCAATACCGGGCCGACCTGCTCGGTCTTCGGCGTTGCGAGCATCCAGCCGGTGGTGGGCGGACCGAGCCACAACCTCGCCGCGGTGGGACCGGCCGCGCGCAACGCGTCCATGGGCGAGATGCCCGTGATCCACGTCGTGAAGAAGGGTCAGTCGGTGAGCGACGCCTTCGCGGTCGTGGAGACCGGCAACTACACGGCCAGTACGTGCAAGCCCAGGACCGCGGGAGCCATCGAGGTGTCCCTGGGCACCTTCGTGCGACACACCTACGTGAACCTCACGATCTCGGTGTGCACGGCCCGGGCCAGCACCAGCACCCGGTTGCTCGCCCCGGGTACGACCGGCTACTGATCGCGACCGCGTCGGGGAGAGCCTCGTGGCCTCGCCACCCACCGGTGGCGAGGCCACGAGCGCGTCGAGGGACTAACACGAATCGCCCGGCGAGCTAGCGCTTGGGCTCCCAGGTGAAGAACTTGGCCGAGACGAGGAACCCGCCGATCCCCCAGGCCACCACGATGACGACGTCCATCCAGTTGAACGTGGCGCCAGCGAAGCCCGCGTCCATTCCCAGCGCGAAGTGTCGCACCGGAAAGACTCGCGCGATCCACAACAACCACGAGGGTGCCGTCGAGGTGATGGGGATGAAGACGCCCGACAGGAACAGCAGCGGCAGGATGCTCGCGTTCACCACCGCCGGGGCGGCATCAGCGTTGGGGATCGCGCAGGTGATCGCGAAGCCCAGGGCGCAGAACGCCAGCGACCCGACGACGAGCATGATGAGGAACTCCAGCAAGGAGACGCCCGTCGGCAATGACGAGTGGTAGAAGAGCTTGCCGTAGGCCGCGGTGATGGCCACCAGGATGACCGCGACGAACAGGGCGTGCAGTAGTCGCCCGAGGATGTAGATGCCGCTCGGGATGGGCGTGCCCCGCGTGCGCTTGAGAACTCCGGAGTCGCGCTGGATGGAGAGTCCGATGGCGATGTTGTTGTAGCAGGCCGAGATCACCGCGTAGGCGGCCATCGACGCCACGTAGTACGTCGAGGTGTCGATGGAATGGCCCGGCGACAAACTGATCGAGTGGTGACCCAAGAGTGAGGTGAAGATCACCAGGAACATCAGGGGGAAGGCGAAGGTGAAGAACGCCGAGGCCGGGTTGCGCCAGAACGCCTTGTTGACGTACTTGAGTTGGTTCTCGAGCATGGTGGCCGACTTCACGATTGGTCCTTCATCGCGTCCGCGGCCCCCGCGGTCAGTTCGAGGTAGACGTCTTCGAGCGTGGGTCGATCGACTCGCAGGTCCTCGAGGTCCACCCCGGCACCGAGCGCCCACGACGTGAGGTCGAAGAGGTCCTGGGTCACCTTGGTCGATTTCACTTCGTACGCGTGGTTGGCCGTAGCCACGAGGTCGAACTGCGCCGGCGGCCCCACTCCCTCGGGCAACGAGAAGCGCACCGTCGCCAGCATGCGGTCTCGTCCGGCGAGCGTCTCAGGGTTCCCTTCGGCGACGATCTGGCCGTTGGCGATGACGGCCAGTCGATCCGCGAGGTACTGCGCCTCGTCCATGAAGTGCGTCGTCAAGACGACGGTCTTGCCCAGTCCCCGCAGGTTCTTGATCACTTCCCACACCTCGCGGCGCGCGCTGGGGTCGAACCCGGTCGTGGGTTCGTCGAGGAACAGGAGGTCGGGATTGCCCGCGAGCGCGATCGCGACGTCGAGGCGCCGTTGCTGGCCGCCCGAGAGTCGTAGGACCCGCTCGTCACGCTTGGCCTCGAGACCCACGAGTGAGAGGATCTCGTCGACGGGGCGCGGATGAGGGTAATAACTCGAGTACATCGCCACCGTCTCGGCGACCTGGAGATACCGGTCCATGCCCGTCGACTGAAGGACGATGCCGATGCGGGTCTTGAGCGCCATCGGTTGGTGGTCGGGGTCGATCCCGAGCACCGATACGTCACCCTCGTCGCGGTGACGAAAACCTTCAAGGATCTCGACGAACGTGGTCTTCCCCGCCCCGTTGGGACCCAGGAGCGCGAAGATCTCACCCTCACGAATCTCGAGGTCGACCCCGCGCAGTGCGGCGAACTTGCCGTAGGACTTCTTCAATCCGCGGACCGTTATCGCCACCGAGGAATCCGCACTATCCATAATGGACGAAGGTACACTGTCCACTGTGGATAGTCAAGCACCACTGAATTCGACGGCGGCGGCGATGCTAGGACTGCTCTCGCAGATCGGGCCGATCAATGGCAACGCCCTGTCGCGTTGCGCCGACGTCATGATCGGCGATTACTGGACCTTGACGCGTTCACAGGTCTACCGTGAGCTCCAAACCCTCGAAGAGCTTCACTTCATCCACGCCGGCCCCGCGGGCCCGCGCTCGAGTCGGGAGTTCTCCATCACCGAACTCGGAACGGCGGCGCTGCTGGAGTGGCTGGACCGGGGCCCCGCCGACGAGGTCGTGCGAATGCCGATCCTCCTGACGATACGTTTCGGCGCGGGCCTGCCGCCGTCGCGCCTTCGCGAGATCTTGGAGGAGTTCGCCGAGCGCCACCGCGCAATCCGGGAGTTCTACGTCGAACTCGAAGACGACATGCTCTCCGCGCGCAACGATTCCTTCGAGATCGCCACCGTGCGCTTCGGTCGGCTCTTCGAAGGCGCCGTCGCGGCCTGGCTCGAGGAGCTCCCCGATCTGCTTCCCGGGGTGTTCGACCCGCCGTCGAATGACGAGGAGTGAGTCACGTCGCGGTCCCCGCGCCAAGGGATTCACGGGCGCTATGTCGACGGTTGTGCTCGCGACGGCCACATCATACGAACGTAACGATTGGCCCCGCCCGTTGACGTCCGGTTGAGGTGAGTCACGGGGTCGCGAGGGCGACGAATCGCTCGCCGATCCTCTCGCGCGCCTCACGAACCAGATGAGGGCCACCTCGAACGTCGAGGAGACGGGTGTCGCAGCCCGCTCATTCGCCTTCGGATGCGGCCTCACCCTCTGCCCCAGGATATGTGACGATTTCTTCATATTTTGTGCATAATCATGCAGAAAATAGGGATTCATCTAGGGTTTGACGGGGTTGTTGCCGCCCAGTCTCCAATCGAGATAGGGAGCATCTCGGATAATTGTTATTCGAATGAAATAACCGGTAGAACGCTATTTATCGAGAATCTTTAGTGATTCGGATGCTCGAACTTTTCACGCTCCCGTCGTAGAATGGTCACGCAGTACTTACTGCTTGTCGTTCGCGCACTTTTACTCAGTGCGGACGACCTGACGACCCGCACCGGGTGACCATAGAACGAACCTCGCTTCGTGACGCACGTGCGACCTTTGGGTCGACTGGCGTTCCAGCGTGGTGTCACACAAGGAGATCAACATGCGTCGCATTCTTTTGACGTTGGCAGTCGCGCTCTTCAGCGTGGCCGCTCCGGCGGGGCCCGCCTCGGCGAGCACGACCGCGCCGAGACACCCACACCTACCGCATCCCAACCCGCTAGCCCTCGCCAGGGAAGCGATGCAGGACCACCGACAGTTCCTCGACATCGAGGCGGCGTCCGCCCTGCACGCCTTCACGTCGCAGTTGCACCTGAGCCTGGGGCAATTGGTGCAGAAGTGGCAGCGAGTGGCCATCTGCGAGGTCGACGGCAATTGGGCGATGAAGGGACCGATGTTTTCGGGAATCGGTTTCTCCAACGCGACGTGGCTCCAATACGGAGGGGCGCGCTTCGCCCCCTCGGCGGGAGACGCCACCCCGTTGCAGCAGGTCGCCATCGCCATGAGGATCACCCGCACGTGGATCCCTGACCAGTACGGCTGCTCGCCCTTCGGCTGGTAACCGTCCGACCTCAGCGTCGAGCGAGAACCTCGAAGCTGGGCACGACGAAGACAGCGTCGGGCTCGTCGATCCAGCGCAGAAACGCCGCGGACATGGCGTCGAGCTCGTCGTGGGTGGCGAGGGCGTATTCGATCGCCTGACGAGCAAAGTCACTGTGGACCACGCGATCCGCCCAGAGACCACCCCACCACTGTCGCTCCTCGGCCGACTCGTACGTCCAATTCGACGTGGTCACCACCATTTCGTCGAAGCCCGCGGCGCGCACCCACCCCTTCAGGTGACGGCCCCCATCGGCGTCGGCGTGGTTGCTGGCCGTCACGCGATGGTAGAGGTCCATCCAACGATCAAGAACGGGATCAGCGGGGGACCAGATGAAACCGCCGTAGTCGGCGTCGCGTGCGGCGAGGAGGCCACCGGGTGAGAGGACCCGGCGCATCTCGACCAGGGCGGCCACGGGGTCGGGGAGATGCTGGAGGACCTGGTGAACGTAGACCACGTCGAAAGTGGCGTCGGCGAAGTCGAGGTGGAACACGTCGCCCTGGCGAAAGCTCAAGTTCGGATGCCCCTGCGCGGGATAGTCCCTGCCGGCCCGCTCCACGATGTCGGCGGACTGGTCGATACCGATGACCGTGCCACGGCGCACTCGTGACGCCAGGTCCGCCGTGATGTTGCCGGGACCGCATCCGACGTCGAGTACCACGGCGTCGTCGCGAAGCGAGGGCAGGAGGAAACCAGCCGAATTCTCCGCAGTGCGCCAGAGGTGGCTGCGCAGGACCGATTCGTGATGTCCGTGGGTGTAGCGCTCGTTGGTCATCACGTCAGATTACGCACCCGTCGCCACCTCGCGCGACAACAGCCGCGCCGGAGATACTCGCACCGAGTATCCACCGGCGTCTCCCAGACGATTCCCACGACGCACCGTTACGCTGACGTCGTGGCCGTGACGAGCGCGCGGGACCTGCGTCGCCGCCCAGCAGTTGCCACACGCCGACGCCCAACGACCTAGGGAGATCCATGAAGATGAGCGCACCCCATCGGCGGATCAGTCGTCTGCTGCACTGGATCGGCGATCTCACCGCGAGCACGGCCACCGCGCTGGTGGTGGGGATCGCGGTCAGCGCCTTTGGAGTACTCCTCGCCGTCGACGGATTCCCACCCAATTGGGAGACGGCCTTCTCCGCCGTCGCCGCCGCGGTCACCCTGGTGATGCTGTTCGTCATCCAGCACACGCAGAGCCGTCATCAGCTGGCCTTGCAACTCAAACTCGACGAATTGATACGCGCCTCGCCCAAGGCCGACGACCAGTTGGTGCGGATCGAGGCCGCCGCCGACGAGGAGCTCGACGAGCTGCGACGCACTCAACAGGCACTGCACGAATCGATCCGCGAGGGCGACGTTCTCGAGATCATCGAATTCAACCGCGACGACGAAGGCTGAACCAACGGAGCGGCGTGCCGTCGACACTCCGCGTCAGAGTCGCAACAGGGCCTTTCCCACTTGTCGACGTTCCTCCAGGTCGGCCATGGCCTGGTGGACCGTGTCGAGCGTGAATTCGCCACTGAGGTTCACGTGCAACTCGTCGCGCAGCAATCCCGTGAAGACGTCGTCCGCACGACGTTGCAACTCCTCACGGTCCGCGATGTAATCCGCCAAGCGCGGTCGGGTGAGGAACAACGAACCCGCCTCTCCGAGTTCGAGGGGGTCGAGGTCGACCAGTGCGCCCGCGACCGAGCCGTAGTTGACGACCAGGCCGCGCGTACGGGTGCAGCGCATGCTGGCGCGCAGGGTCGGCGCGCCCAAGGAATCGAAGGTGACGTCGACACCGCGCCCCGTCGTCGCTTCGAGCACCTCGTCGGCGAATCCCCCGTCGCGGTAGGCGAAGACGTTCTCGGCCCCGAGCGAACGCGCGACCCGTGCCTTGTCGGGCGAGCTCGTGGTCGCCAGCACCCGCGCGCCGCGACGCGTGGCCATCTGGACGATCAATTGGCCAATGGCGCCCGAGGCCGCGTGAACCAGGCACGTCATGGTGGCCTCGAGACGCGCAACGTCACTGACCAGGTAGTGCGCGGTGCACCCCTGGAAGATCGACGCGGCCGCCATGTCGAGGCCGAGTGCGTCGGGAACACGAGCGAGTCGTGTCGCGGGCACCAGTGCGTACTGCGCGTAACTCCCCCACGACAGGCACCACGCCACGCGCTCGCCCACTCGAACGCCCTCCACGCCCGCGCCGCACCGTACGACCTCGCCGGCACCCTCCATGCCCAGGGTCACCGGCAGGCCCACCCGGTAGGTCGACGACGTGGCGTACTTACCCTGGCGAGTGTGCACATCCATGAAATTGACGCCGGCGAAGTGCACCTTGACGAGCACCTGACCCGCAGCGGGTTCGGGCACCGGGACATCCCAGCGTTCCAGTACCGAGGCGTCGCCGTATCGTGTGATGCCCACCGCTTCCATGGCCGACCTTTCCGCATCCGCACGCCCGCGCGACTCCTCTAGCGAGCGTAGGACACCGATGCGCTGGCGGCGAGGTGAATGTCGTGGCGACTGCTGCCCACGTCGGCCAGAATGGTGGCGCGGTCGTGCTGCGTTCGCGCGACCAGGGCGAGGGGCGAGATGCGAGAGTTCGACGTGCGGGTGTATCCGAGCGCCGCCAGTCCGGCGCGCGCCGAATTGTTGGCGTGGCGACTCGCCGAGGTCGCTGCCGACCCCGCTGCGCTCGACGAGGACGTCGTCGAGATGATCATCAATCGGATCATCGACAACACTGGCGTCGCCGTGGCCGGGCTGCGACGTCGACCCGTGGCCAATGCGCGAGCTCAGGCCCTCGCCCATCCGCACGTCGGAGGCGCCACGGTGATGGGCGTCGACTCCGCCCGGCGCGTGGCGTGTGAGTGGGCGGCCTGGGCCAACACCGCCGCCGTCCGCGAGCTCGACTTCCACGACACGTACCTGGCCCAGGACATGAACCACCCCGGTGACATGATCTCCTCGCTCGTCGCGGTGGGTCAACAATGTGGCGCCGGAGGCGTCGCGTTGCTGAGGGGCGTCGCCACCGCCTACGAGGTCTCGGGAGCCCTGACGTCGGCCATGGCCCTGCACACCCACCGTATCGACCATCTCCCCCACATCGCGGCGGGCATGGTGGCGGGCATCGGCGCCATGTTGGCGCTCCCCGTGCCGGTCACCTACCAGGCGATCAATCACGTCGTGCACGTGACGGTCACCACGCGCCAATCGCGAAAGGGCGAGATCTCCACCTGGAAGGCGCACGCGCCCGCGCACGCGGCCAAACTGGCGGTCGAAGCGGTCGACCGCGCCCTGCGAGGCGACACGTCGCCCGCCCCCATCTACGAGGGCGACGACAGCATCATCGCGTGGCTCCTCGACGGTCCCGACGCGCACTACGTCGTGCGACTCCCCGAGCCTGGTGAGTCCAAGCGAGCCATCCTCGATACCTACACCAAGGCCTACTCGGCTGAGATACAGGCCCAGGCCTGGATCGACCTGGCGTTTCGCCTACGCCAGCGCCTGCCCGACCTCACCCTCGTCGACGAGGTCGTCATCCACACCTCGCACCACACGCACCGCATCATCGGCTCGGGTTCGGGCGATCCGCACAAGTTCGATCCGGGTGCCAATCGTGAGACCCTGGACCACAGTCTCATGTACATCTTCGCCGTCGCGCTCGAGGACGGCTCGTGGCACCACGACGCGAGCTACTCACCCGAGCGGGCCCGGCGTCCCTCGACGGTGGCGCTGTGGCACAGCATCCGCACCGTCGAGGACGCGCAGTGGGACGAGAAGTACCACCACCCCGATCCCTCGCAGCGGGCCTTCGGTGGGCGCGTCGCCGTGCGACTACGAGACGGCAGCGAGATCGTCGACTCGATCGAGGTCGCCGACGCGCACCCGCGTGGCGCTCACCCCTTCGCTCGTGAGGACTACGTCGCGAAGTTCACCACGCTGGCCTGCGACTACGCCACGGCGAGCGAGCGCGAACGATTTCTGGCCACGGTGTTGGCGCTGCCCAAACTGGCCGGCGGTCGATTGGGCGAGCTCAACGTCACGGTGCCGGCGGCGCTCCTCGACGTCGATGGCACGCTCAGCGGCCTCTTCGAACGCCGCGGCTCGTGAACGACGGGCGCCTCGCGGCGTAGGTGGGCGAACCTTCATCGGCGGCGACGCCGCCACACGTCGGTAAACTCCGGCCACCGGACGTGACGGCGTCCACGGGGAGGTCGCAACATGGCTCAGCGCTCATTGGCGGCGGTCTTCATGAGGGGTGGAACCAGTAAAGGACTGGTGCTGCACGAACGCGACCTGCCACCCGACCGCGAGGAGTGGACCGCCATCCTGTGCGCCGCGATGGGGTCGCCCGACGCCTATTCGCGTCAACTCGACGGGATGGGCGGGGGCATTTCCTCGCTCTCCAAGGTCTGCGTCATCGGCCCGTCCAGCCGCGACGACGCCGACATCGACTACACCTTCGTCCAGGTGATGATCAAGGAGGCGCGCGTCGACTTCCGTTCCAACTGCGGCAACATGAGTTCCGCCGTCGGACCCTTCGCCTACGACGAAGGACTCGTCGCGGCCTCCGGTGGGACCTGCACGGTGCGGATTCACAACACCAACACCCACAAGGTCATCCGTTCCACCTTCGCCGTCGACGGTCCCCACGCTCTCTACGACGGCGACGTCACCATTCCCGGTGTGGGCAGTCCCGGCGCCCCCGTGCGACTCGACTTTCTCGATCCCGGTGGCGCCACCACCGGTCGCCTTCTGCCCAGCGCACACGTGATCGAGTGGATCGACGTGCCCGGCCACGGTCCCATCGAAGTCTCACTCGTCGACGCCGCGAACGCGGCGGTGTTCGTGCGCGCCCGCGACGTCGGACTTCGCGGCGTGGAACTCCCTCCAGAGTTCGAGGCCCGTGAGGACGCCCTGGCCCTGCTCGAGTCGCTGCGTCGCGAAGCGTCAGTGCGCATGGGCATCGCGAGCGATGTCGAGGCCGCCGCGCGGATCTCGAGCGTCCCCTTCGTCTGCGTCGTCACCGAGGCCCGCGCCTCGACCACATCGTCGGGTGAGCAACTCAGTGCCAACGACGCGCACTTCGTCGCTCGGGTCATCTCCAATGGTCAGCCCCACCGGGCGCTGCCCCTGACCATCTCGCTCTGCACAGCGGTGGCGGCGCGCATCACCGGTTCGGTCGTCGCGGAGATTCTTGGCGAGCCCGTCGCGGGAACGATCCGCATCGCGATGCCGTCGGGCGTGCTCGAAGTGGATGCGGACGTCGAACTACGCGACGGGACTTGGGTGGCCCGTTCGGGTTCGTTCTATCGCACGGCGCGACGCCTCTTCGACGGGCGCGTGTGGTACCGGTCCTGACTCGCGGCGTCGCGCTCGCGCGGCGTGGCTAGGAGCTGGCCCCCTTGTTCCAGGGCACTGATTCTCCGGAGCGACGGAACAAGGTCACGGCGCACAACGCCTGGGCGATCCCGGCCAGCAGTTCGATGATGATCCCGAAGCGCGGACCGTAATTGAACAGTCCCCCCGACACACTGGCTCGCGGTAGGGAGATCCAGCGCACGACCACGAGGAGAGCCCCCACGAGCGACCCGCCGAGAGTCAGTACACCCGGGCCCACCGACGTCGACGGCATGTTGGCTCCGGTGCGCAGCATCCCCAGGTAGACGCCGGTGGCGATGATGAGCAACGCGCCTAGGAATCCGTACCCCGAACTGAATCCGCTCACCGACGCGCTGGCGTAGGGCGAACTGAACCCGTACCACGGTAAGAACAGCGCGATCAAACCGACCACCCCCGCGCCGACGACGACGCGGTCGATGGTGGAGAGTTTGTTGATATCGATGAATGCCATGAATCCCCACATTCTTGTTAGTAGGCGACAAGGGTGCACCGGCGCCATGCGTGTCACGACACGTGATGGCCCACCGCGAGAAAAAGGCGTAAGGCGATGAGTCTTGTACTACCCCCTTGCGTGCTGCCGATGGACATTTTTCTAGCACGTCGTATCGGCGCAGGAAAGAAGTATGAAGATATTCTCCCGGTCGACCACGACATGGTGGAACGACGCCCACTTCACGTAGAGCGATGGTCCGCTCCCCACCCGGTCGCTCGTCGAACTCAACAGGTTGAGGCACGCGCGTCGGCGACGGCGACGCGGCGAAAGTTCACGCACGTGGTCGCGTTGGTCACGTCCTTGCTGCGCGACGCCGACGCGACTGGCTCAGCGACACCGTCGTCTCGTGCCGAGTCGAAGCGTCGGCCTCGCGATGCCGGCGATCAAGGAGTCGCGAGCCTCGAGCGAGACGCTTGGGCGCCCAAAGGCGGGTTGTTCTAGTGCCGTGATCACCTGGCGTCGGCCCATCACCACGGTTGTCAGATCGTCAAAAAAACCGGCAACGGTTCACTAGAATAGATAGACTTTCAACTTGTATCTCTAATATGATTAGCGAGTTACGGTCTAATCTCAAAAACGAATTAGCGACCTAACATCTCACCATGACGTTGAAGGAATCCCCCATGACCGATAACGCGCTGACCACGGCAAAACCGACCGTGAAGAAGGCCCCCGCGAAGAAGGTGGTCGCCAAGAAGGCGGCAACGAAGAAGGCGCCGGCGCGGCCAGCGGCGGCGAAGAAGGTCGACGCGGACCAACTGGTCAAGTTCTATCGCGACATGATGTTGATCCGCCGCTTCGAGGAGCGCGCCGCTCGCGCGTACACCGAGGCCCTTATCGGCGGCTACTGCCACCTCAATCTCGGCGAAGAGGCCGCGGTGGTCGGACTCATGTCGGCGCTTCGCGAGACCGACTACCTCTTCACGAACTACCGAGAGCACGGCTATGCGCTGATGCGCGGCATCGACCCCAATCGCGCGATGGCCGAGCTCTACGGCCGCGTCGACGGCGTCTCCAGGGGCTGGGGCGGTTCGATGCACATGTTCGACATGACGCATCGCCTCCTGGGCGGCTACGGCATCGTCGGCGGACAACTGCCCTTGGCGACCGGCGCGGCCCTGGCGATCCAGTACCGCGGTCTCGACGAAGTCGTCATGTGCACCATGGGTGACGGCACCGCCAACATCGGGGCCTTCCACGAGTCGCTCAACATCGCCGCCCTCTGGGGACTGCCGGTCGTCTTCGTGGTGATCAACAATGGTCTGGGCATGGGGACGACCGTCGCCAAGGCCTCGGCGGAGCCCGAGATCTACAAGCGAGCGAGCGCCTACGCCATGGCCGCCGAGCGCGTGGACGGTCTCGACCCGATCCTCGTCCTCGAGGCCGCCCAGCGCGCCATCGCCTCGGCGCGCGAGGGCAAGCCGTTCCTCCTCGAGGTCGTGAGCGAGCGTCTGCGCGGGCACTCGGTCGTGGACCCGGCCAAGTACCGCAGTGCCGAGGAGGTCGCGCACCTCGCCCAGTTCGATCCCGTGCCGAACCTGGCGGCGCGCCTGATCAAGGACAAGATCCTCACCGCCGCCGAGGTCCATCGCATCGACGAGGAGGAGACCGCCCGCGCCGACGCCGCCGACGCCTTCGCCCAAGCCAGCGCTCAGCCCGACGTCGCCACTCTCTTTGACTACAACTACGCGACCCCCGTGGCCAACGACTCTCGCCGATTGCCCGGGGACCCACTTTTCGCGGTCGTCGCCCGCGCGGAGGTGGCGCGATGACCATCAAGACCTATCGCCAGGCGTTGCACGACACCCTGCGCGCCGAGATGTTGCGCGACGAGAACGTCTTCTTGATGGGAGAGGAGATCGGCGTCTTCGAGGGCTCCTACAAGATCACCGCGGGTCTGCTCGCGGAATTCGGCGAGCGCCGCGTCAAGGACACCCCCATCGCCGAGGAGGGATTCACCGGCGCGGCCATCGGTGCGGCGATGTTGGGACTGCGCCCCGTCGTCGAGATCATGACGATCAACTTCTCGCTGCTGGCCCTCGACCAGATCGTGAACCACGCCGCCAAGATCTACGGCATGTTCGGCGGTCAGGCCAAGGTGCCCCTGGTCATCCGCACCCCCGGCGGCGGCGGTCAACAGCTCGGCGCCACTCACTCACAGAACATCGAGCTCTACTACGCCTTCGTTCCCGGCATGAAGGTCGTGGCCCCCTCGACCCCGGCCGACGCCAAAGCGCTACTGCTCGCGGCGATCCGCGACGACGACCCGGTGCTGTTCTTGGAGAACCTCGCGCTCTACAACACGAAGGGCGATGTGCCCGACGACGACACACCCGCCGAGATCGGCAAGGCCAAGATCACTCGTGAGGGACACGACCTCACATTGATCGGCTACTCGCGCATGGCCTACATCGCCAAGAACGTCGCCGAGACGCTCGCGGAGTCCGAGGGGCTCGACATCGAGGTCATCGACCTGATGAGCCTGCGCCCGCTCGATCGAGAGACCCTGGTGAACTCGGTCAAGAAGACCCACGCCGCCGTCGTCCTCGAAGACGACTGGCTCACCTACGGCATCGGCGCCGAGATCGCCGCGACGATCTCCGACGGTGCCTTCGACTACCTCGACGCGCCCGTGCGGCGCGTGGCGATGGCCGAGGTCCCCATGCCCTACTCCAAGACCCTCGAGTCGGCCGCTATGCCGACGAACGAGGACGTCGTGAACGCCATTTTCCAAACTCTCGAGGCCGTTGGTCGTCGCTTGAAGAAGGTTGGTCAAAGCCATGATTGAAATCAAGATGCCCCGACTCTCGGACACGATGGAAGAGGGCGCCATCGCCACGTGGCACAAGCACCCCGGCGACCGCGTCGAGATCGGCGACGTGCTCGTCGAGATCGAGACCGACAAGGCGACGATGGATTACGAGGCCTACGAGGCGGGAACGCTGAGTTCGATCCTCGTCGATGAGGGCGCGACCGTCAGCATCGGCACGCCCATCGCCACCTTGGACAACGGCAAGGACACCCCCGCCACCGCGCCCGTGATCACGGTGCCAGCCGCTCCGGCGGCGCCCGCGGCGTCGGCACCGGCCCCCGTCGTCGCCCCCGCTCCCGTCGTTACGGCAGCGCCAGCTCCTCGCACTCCCGTGGTGCGAGCCCCCGAACCCGTGCACAGCGGCAGCGACGGAGTGTTCGCCTCGCCCCTCGTGCGTCGCTTGGCGCGTGATCACGACCTCGACTTGTCGAGCATCCAGGGATCGGGTCCTGGCGGGCGCATCATCCGCGCCGACCTGAACGGGTTGCTGGCCGAACCTCCGGCCCCCGCCGCGGCCCGGGTCGCGACTCGTCCCGTGATCTCGAGCGGTCCCATCGTCGACGAGAAGCGCGCCTCCCAGGAGATTACCGTTTCCAAGGCCCGGCGCGTCATCGCTCGACGACTGAGTGAGAGCTCCCACACCATCCCGCACTTCTTCGTCACGTCGGTCGCCGACGCCCAGATCCTCATGGAGATGCGCGCCGACCTCAACGAGCAGGCCGCCAGCAAGGGACTCGCCAAGGTCAGCGTCAACGACCTGATCATCAGGGCCTGTGCGCTGGCCCTGCGCGAGCACCCCGACGTCAATGCGTCGTACCTGGGTGATGACAGCTCGGTGATGTTGGTGCATAACCGCATCAACATCGGAGTGGCCGTCGCGTCCAAGCACGGCCTGGTGGTGCCAGTCATCGTGGACGCGGATATGAAGACCGTCGCGGAGCTCGGCGTCGAGGCCAAGTCTCTCGCCGCCCAGGCCAACGGTAAGGGCCTCAGCCTCGATCAGATGAGCGGCGGCACCTTCACGATCTCGAATCTCGGTATGTTCGGCGTCGAGGAGTTCACCGCGATCATCAATCCGCCCGAGGGCGCGATCCTCGCGGTCGGGGCGACGACGCGCGAACCCGTGGTGATCGGCGACGAGATCGTCGCGCGGTACCGCATGCGTCTGACGTTGTCGGCCGACCACCGCATCATCGACGGTGCGCTCGCCGCCCAGTTCCTGCGCACCCTCACCGGTCTGATCGAACACCCGTGGAGGATCGTCGCCGCCGAGGCCTAGTCCGACGACGGTGTCTCAGTGGTGATCGCCGCCGTCGCGCCCTCCTCAGCGATGGCGACCAGGAGTCCCCACGCGCCGTACATCACCCACACGATGCCGGCCAAGAACTCGAAGGTCACTAGATACATCCCGCCCCCGCGGCGCAGGATCAGACTCAGCCCCGAGGCGAGGCCCACCAGATTCAACGCGACCGAGACAAAGGGGCGCCAGGGCAGATGCAGCCCCGCCCGCACGACCTGGATCATGGTTCGCGACATCAAGATGATGAAGACGATGGCCGGTAGGCAGAGCTCGAACCCGAGAGCGGTCACGTCCTGGGGTGTCAGCACGAAGCCAGCGATCACCACCAGGCTCACGACCATATAGGTGTTCCCCCACGCGCGGGCGCGAAAGATCCGTGATTTGGCGATCTGTCCGATCTGGATGGATACGGCGATGAACAAGAGACCCGCCAACGCGGCCGCTGATCCACCCAGGGTCGTATAGAGGCTGTGCCACTGGTTGATTTGATAGCCGTCGTGCATCTCACTCCGTACTCTTCGCAGGCCAATTCGAAGACTCTACGTGACCAGCACGCCGTCAGTCCTCGTCGTAACGCCACACACCGTCACGCTCAAGGTAGCCCACACCGGGTGTTTGCTCGCGAGGGCGAGTATGGCGATCCCCGCCGAAGGCACACGCCGCGACACCGTGATCGTCGGCGACACCAGAATGGACTCAATCGACGGGTCGGGTCTCACCCTCGGCGGGCCGACAGATCACCAGAGGAATGTCCCGACTCGCCCGTCGCTGATAACTCTCGTAGTGCCGGTAGCGCGTCACGACGCGTGGCCACAGGGCGGCGCGCTCGTCGGACGTGGCGACGCGAGCGAGCATCGCGCGGCGCCGTCCGCGCCACGTCACCTGCACCGACGAGTTAGCCTCGACGTTCTTCAACCAGTCGGGGTCGCGAGAGTCGCCCCCCTTGGATGCGACGATCACCAGGTCGGGTCCTTCGACAAGGGGAACGAGGAGCATGGTCGAATGGGGACGTCCGCTCCGTCGCCCGATCGTGGTGAGTTCCACCATGTCGAGTCCATGCGCCCGCGAACCGAGGTTACCGCGGCTGAGGTGCACCACCGCCCGATGGATGGCATTGAGGGCACGGAATCCCTGATCGACGACTCGCGGCGGAACGCTCACTCCTCGACGCTAGTGACGACCCTGGGGGAAATGAACGCTCGACAGCGCGAGGACGCCCGCTAACGTCCGAGTCAGGACGTCTGGACTTCGCATCCTTTGAGTTGGCGCAACGCCAACGAGGGAGGTGGTGCGAAATGGGACTACGAGCCATGTGGTTCAGTGCGGTGACCGGGGTGCTCGGGGCGATCCTTGGCCAGAACTTCGACCATCGTCTCGGCGGCGTCGATCTCGACCTCGTCGCGCTCGTCCTGATGATCTGCGGCGCGGTGGGACTCGCGATCACCTGTATCGTCTGGGTCCTCTCCTTGAGGGGCCACGAGCGCGGAATAGGTCGACCTACCCACCTGTCGAGACTCGCGACCACCGCGAGAGCCGTCCCCGTATCCAATCGACTCATCAACGCCACTTCCGAGGCGCAGCCTGTTCATTGATGAGACGTCGAGGGACCG
>Ga0209698_10001315_pt1 | contig 28620 bp, 32 predicted proteins | sample LitLauG_LLR_2012_FD_187203 | JGI IMG/M metagenome (GOLD analysis project Ga0209698, IMG submission 187203) | Freshwater sediment microbial communities from Pennsylvania, USA - Little Laurel Run_MetaG_LLR_2012 (SPAdes) (version 2) | ecosystem: Environmental > Aquatic > Freshwater > Creek >... | reverse complement strand
CCGGCGCCCTTGCGGGCGCCGGCCCGGCACGCTCGGCCGACGCTGCCGCCTTCGAGCGGGAGTTCCCCGGCGCGTCGTGGCTGTGCGCGCGCGTGGTGCGCGAACTCGAGGAGGTCGGGGCGATGGCCGAGGCGCTCGTCGCGTCCGTCGCGCAACCGCACGGGCTGTCGCATGCGTCGCTCAATGCCCTCGCGGTCATCGAGGGGCACGGCGGGCCGATGTCGGTCGGCGACGTCAGCGCGAGCATGCACATCACGAGCGGCACGATGACCGGCGTGCTCGACACCCTCGTGCGCAACGGCTACGTCAAGCGGCTGGCCGACCCCGAGGACCGCCGCAGGGTGCTCGTCGACGTCACCCCCAGGGCCCAGGCCGTGCTCAACGAGCTGCTGCCCGAGGTCGTCCAGTCCGCGACGGCGACCATGGCCCCATTCGACGACGCGCAGCTCGAGGAGCTGCTCGTCATCCTCGGGGCCGTTCGCGAGGCGATCGCGGGTGCTCCGCGCGACCTCGCCCCCCCGGCGCCGCGCCGGTTGCCGCAGCGACTCCTGCGCGGCTAGTGGGCGCGGCGACTCACCGCGAACCGACCGCTGCTTTGACCGAGGGCGCGCTACCTTTGCGCAGCGCCGCACCGGAGGCACGAGATGCGCAGAGCCCCACGAGCACTCACGTTGATCGCGCTGGTCGGTGCGACGTCGATCGCCCCGCTCGCGCTCGTCGCCGCGGATGCGAGCACGCCGCGTTCGTTCGCGACGTCGTCGCCCTCCCAGATCGTCGGCGCGGCCCAGGCCGCGACCTCCGCGGCGGGGACCTTCCTCGCGACCTGCTCGACCCAGGTGGCGAGCGCGGGCCTGACGGGCACGACGGCCACGCGCATCGCGCGGACCTACGGCGCGCAGACGCAGTCCACGACGGTCAAGGGGCTCGGGACCGGCCACATGGTCACGACGTTCACGGGAGGTGTCGCCTACTTCAAGGGCGACGCGCTCGCCCTGGAGATCCAGTTCAACGCGAAGAACGCCAAGTGGGCGAACAAGTGGATCTCGGTCAAGAAGGGCCAGCAGGACTACGCCTCGATCACCAGCGGGATGACGACGGCGTCGGCGATCTCCCAGTTCACGCCGGTCGGCTCGCTTCGAAAGTCTGCGATCAGGATCTTCGACGGCGTCGCCGTCGTCGCGATCACCGGCGCGGTGCCCGCGTCATGGCAGGCAGGCACCGGCACCGCGGTGCTCTACGTCTCGACGGGCTCGCCGCACTACCCCGTCGCCGTGACCATCGCGACCAAGCTCTCCGGCCAGGCCCTTTCTGGCAAGTGCACCTTTACGTCATGGAAGAAGGGCTTCTCGGTTGCCAAGCCCGCCAGCTCCACACCGATCAACCTGACGGGCCTCTAGGGGCTGCCGGCCCCGCGGCGCTGCCGTCCCGGCGCCGGGCGTCAGTCGAAGTAGTGATCGCCTGCGACGTCCTCGACCCACCCGGGGTGCGTCGGGGCCCAGTCGAGCACGCGTCGCGTCGCGTCGTTGGTCACGGGATTGTCCAGTCCCGCGAACCCCGCGAGGAAGCCGAGGTACGTCGGCGCCTCCTCGGCGGCGATGCTGCGTGCAGGGACCCCGAGCTTCCCCGCGATCGTCTCGGCGACCACCTTGAACTCGATGCCAAGGTCCCCCACGCCGTGCAGCGTGGAGCCGGCCGGGGCCGCCTCGACGGCGAGGCGGTAGAGCACGCCGATGTCGTAGGTGTTCGCGGCCGGCCAGCGGTTCGACCCGTCGCCGATGTAGGCGGCGAACCCGTTGGTTCGAGCGAAGCCGATCAGCGCGTGGGTGAAGCCGTGGTGGTCGAGGTCGCTGTGGACCATCGGTGCGAGTCGGACGACCGAGGCGCGAACGCCCTCTTGGGCCAGCGCCAACGTGCGCTTCGCCGCGTCCACGCGCGCCCCGCCGTCGGGCTGGTCGTCCTCGGTGCCGGGCCGACCGGTGATGCCGGCCATCGCGAGCGTCAGGGTGCCCCCCGTCGTGACGAACGGCTTGCCGGAGCCGACGAGTGCCTCGCCCATCGCGGTGATCGCCGCGAGGTCCGATCCGATCGCGCCCGTGAAGTCGCCGGACCTCATCGCCTCGTGCCGGAAGGCCAGGTGCACGACGCCGTCGCACTCCCCGGCGGCGGACCGGAGCGTCTTGAGGTCATCGAGTTCGCCGCGGCGGACCTCTGCGCCGAGCGCAGCCACGGCGGCGGCGGCGACGTCGCTGCGGGCGAGGCCGACGACCTCGTGGCCGCCGCGTCGCAGCTCGGGGATGACGGCGGCGGCGACGTGGCCCGAGGCGCCGGTGACGAATACGCGCATGAGTGCTCCTGTGGCTAGGTGATGTCACTTGGTGCTATTACCCTATCAGGGATGGCACAAGGTGTCATCAACTACTCTCGGGAGCCGATGACACGTTGGAAGCCCGATGCCGCGGGCCGCCTCGTCGAGGCCGCGATCGCGCTGTTCGAGGCCCAGGGCTACGACGAGACGTCCGTCGCCGAGATCGCGCAGCGCGCCGGGCTCACGAAGCGCACCTTCTTCCGCTACTTCCCCGACAAGCGCGAGGTGCTGTTCGCAGGGTCGAGCCAGCTCGTCGAGCTGTGGGTCGACGCGGTGGCGGCCGCACCGGCCGGCGCGCCGCCGATCGCCGCGGCATGCGCGGGGTTCCGCCCCGTCGGCGAGCTCTTCAGCGGGCGCTTCGACGTCGCACGGGTCCGCGCCCGGATCATCGAGGCCAACCCCGAGCTGATGGAGCGCGAGCTGCGCAAGCTCGAGGCGCTCGCCGGCGCCGTCGGTGCGGCGCTCGCTGCGCGGGGCGCGCACGAGGGCGAAGCCGCCCTCGCGGCCCAGTCAGCCGTGGCCGTCTTCCGTGTCGGCTTCTCGCGCTGGGTTCGTCAGGGCGACCCCGACGCGCTCACCGCCCAGCTGGACGACGCCCTCGACGAGCTGCGCGCGGTGATCGCCGGCTAGCGACGGGGCCGCGATCCTCAGCGCAGTCGGCCGTCGCGTCGTGCGTCGTGGTGCCGACGACGTGGACCTCGGCGCGCTCGCACCGAGCACCGCGAGCCCGAGCAGCGCGACGAGCGGGCCGGCGTTGACGTCGGTGGCCTGGCCTGAGGTCAGGTCGCCGAGCCCCTGGACGAGGAGCCATCCCAGCAGGGCGACGACGACGCCGAGTGCGACGGAAGCCCGCCGCGTCCTGCCGGGCACCAGCGCCCATGTCGCGATCAGGACGTCGAGTGCGAGCAGTCCCGCCGCGCCCCACGTCGGGACGCCGAGGCGCGCGAGCCGGGCGTCGAGCGCGGCGATCCAGCCGGGTGCGGCCGGGGCCGCGGCGCGCAGCATCCTCGAGATCGATGCGCCGGTGCCGTTGCCGCCGAGCAGCTGGAGCACCGCACCGGTGAGCCACAGCCCGCACCACGCGGGGATCGCGAGCCACGACGGTCGCTGGTCTTCTGCATCGTCGCTCGTCGGCCACGCGAGGAGTGCGAGGACCGCGTAGAGGAGGGCCGCCCCGGGGGCACCCGATGCCAGCGTCGCGCCCGTCGCGATGCCTCCCAGCCCCTCGCCCGCGACCCAGACGCACACCGACCAAGCGACCGACGCGGCGAGCAGTTCACGGGTGAACCGGCGCGTCAAGAGCCCGAGGCCGAGCCCGGCCTGGACGAGGGCGAAGCCGCCGTTGGCGAGGAGCGGATGCGAGGCCACGAGCAGCGCGGCCCAGTGCACCCACACCGCGACGGCGGCGGGCTGCCCGCTCGCGGCGGGTGCAAGGACCCGGTGCGAGAACGCGGCGGTGAACATCGCCGGCTGGCACTGCAGCGCGGCATCGAGCAGCCACAGCGTGGCGAGGGCGAGCTGAAGGTGACGACGCGTGATGCGCACGGGGCTCCTTGGTGCTCCGGGCTCGCCGCCAGCCGCCGTCACCTTCGCGACGACGGCTGGCGGCGAACACTCTGCGGGCGGTTAGTTGACCGCGAAGTACAAGAACAGGTTCGTCGGGATGACCGGCGTGGTCATCTTGGCCTTCACCTGCTGGTTGAGGAACGCGAAGGACCGGTGGGCGTTGATCGAGTTCCACACGCTCAAGCTGGTGACACCGACCACCTTGACGTCCCACCACTCGGCCTGGCGGCCGTTGTCCGTCGTGATGATGTGCTCGTGGCCGGGCGTCGCGAAGTTCTTGAGCGCGGCGGTGAGCTGGGCAGCCGTCAGCTGCGGGTACAGCGCCTTGAGGTCCGGCTCGAGCCGGCTCAGGTCGATCGTGCCGGGGTGGTCGACGCACACGAGCCCGCTCGGGCACTCCATGGACGCGGTGGGCACCGTGAAGCCGAGCGGCACCGTGATGTACAGCGGGTCGAAGCTCTTCGCCGGCGGCACCTTGAACCCTGCGCCGGCCTCACAGCCCGAGCTCGCCGCGGAGCCGACATGGCGGTCGCAGTAGAAGCCCTTCGTGTAGGTGAAGCTGACGGTGCGCCCGTTGAAGAACGACTGGGTCATTCCGAACTCGTTGATGCCCATGCCGCGCTGCATGGCGTTGGACGGTGCCGACGAAGTGGTCGCGGCGGCGGCGACGCCGACGCCCCCTGCGACCACCATCGCGGTTGCCGCCGCGAACAGGCGCATGCGCTTTGTGACGATCCTCATGGTGTTAGTCCCTCCTGCCGTGGCCACGGTGGCCGGGCAATGACGCTCTTCGTCACCGGGCCTGTCATCGGATGCCGCTGGATCCGCGCGGCGATGCGAACTGCTCGATGCGCGGTCCGCCGGCCGCCGCGGACCGGGCGCGCCAGGGCGGCGCCACGACGCGCCGGTCCCGCGTGCCCGCGCGCGCGGCGCTCCTCGAGGGGGTCTCGGAAAGATCGCATCCGACGCGGGTGTCGGCGACGAAGATGGATCCGTGGGCGACCTGGAGGCACTGAGCGACGCCCAGCTTGTCTTGCTCATCGCACGATGCGACGAGGGAGCCCTCGCCGAGACCTACCGACGCCACGGCGGCGCGGTCTACGGGCTCTCGAGGCGGATCCTCAATGGCGCCGAGGAGGCAGAGGACGTGACCCAGGAGGTGTTTCTGCGGCTGTGGAACGCACCGGAGCGCTTCGACGCCGAACGCGGGACGCTCCGGACGTACCTGCTCACCCAGGCCCACGCGCGCGCGGTCGACATCATCCGCTCGACCACCTCGCGGCGGCGCCGAGAGGCGGGCGACGCGGACCGCGTGCGGGTCCAAGAGTACGACCTCGAGCGTCAGATCTGGGATCTCGCACTTGCCGGCGAGGTCCAGCGCGCGCTCAGCGGGCTCCCTCCCGAGGAGCGCAGGGCGATCGAGCTGGCCTACTTCGGTGGTTACTCGTACACCGAGGTCGCCGAGCAGCTCGCCCAACCCGAGGGGACCGTCAAGAGCCGGATTCGCAACGGCATGCGCCGCATGCGCGAGCAGCTGCGCGAAGTCGGCATCGCAGGAGCAGATCGATGACGACCAGCGACCACCCCATCGACCTGCTCGCCGTGCACGCGCTCGACGCCATCGGCTCGAGCGAGGAGCGCGAGCGCATCGATCGCCACGTCGCCCAGTGCCCGCGGTGCCGCCAGGAGCTCGATGCGATGCGCGGTATCGCGAGCGCACTCGGCAACACCGTCGACCCACCCCCCGAGCGGCTCTGGACGGGGATCAGCTCGCGCCTCGGCGACGGTCGGGGCCGCGACGCCGAGCTTCATGGAGTGGTGCCGGTGCTGCCCGAGATGCGCGTGGCGCACCACGGCCCGACCGACTCGCGCCGACACCCCAGGACCTCGAGGGCCGTCGTCGCCGCGCTGGCCGTCGCGGCCGTCATGATCGGCGCCCTGACTTTCAGCCTCGTCCAATCGAACAACCGGGTCACCGACCTGCAGAGCGCGCTGCGGGATCCCGGACGCGCCGCGGTCAGCGCCGCGCTCGCCGCGCCGGGTCGCAAGGTGGTCGAACTGCGCAGCGCCGAGGGGGCCCGGCTCGCCGAGTTCGTGCTGCTCCCCTCGGGCGCGGGCTTCCTGGTGGACAGCCACATGGCGCCCGCACCGCCCGGGCGGTCCTACGAGCTGTGGGCCGTGGTCGGCGGGAGGCCGATACCCGTCGGACTCATGGGCCCCGTGCCCTCGCAGGTGGCGTTCGTCATGGCGAGCGTGCCTCGGCCCAGCGCGCTCGCGGTCACCGTCGAGCCCCCGGGCGGCTCGATCCGTCCGACCACGACCCCCGTGGGGCAGGCCGCTCTTTGAGCAAGCGCGCCGCAGCTGAGCCACCGATCGCTCGCGACGGCTCCGAGAGGCGCCCTGCCGGGCGGTGGTGGATCCCACACGACGAGGCGGCCGGGATGCTTCGAGCCCGCCGAGGGCACCGGGGTTCGCGAGCTCCCTCGGTGCGGCGGCGCCGTGACCGCGGCGCCACCACCGGCTCGTCGAGTCCCTTGAGCGTGACGGGCTCGACTCTTCGAATCAGGCGGGCGTGGCGACGCACGGCTCTCGAACTCAAAGGAGGCGAGGATGCCTCGCGCCTGGACGCCGACACAGCAACCGGCGGCGAGCCGCACCGCCGTGGCGGACGCCGACGTCGTCGTTCGTCACCGGCTCGCACGCGCTGATCCCGACGCTCGCCTCCCGGGTCTGGGGTTCCGCGGCTTCGCGGTCCGCAAACCGACGCCGCACCCCTTGGCGAACTCGGTGTCGGGGGCCACGGCGGCCACCGGCGGAGGGTCTGGGGCGACCCCGTCACCGGGGTGCATGACCTCTCGCCCGTCGTATCCGTCGGCGGATCGGGCATGGGGCCGTTGCGCGTGCCGCGAGACTGCTCGGTCCTGCCGGGGCGCGACCCGCAACGGCCTTCGACATCGCGGCGCAGGGGCACCGACCCGTCGCCCTTGCGCGGCGCTCGTCGTGGTCCGCGCGCGACTAGTTGTCGTCGCGCGTGCCGCGCGGGTCGCGGCAGCGGCGATCGGCCCGGGCCTTTGCGAAAGGGCATCGCGAGCGGGGCCAGCGCCGGGTTCCCCCTGCGCTGGCCCCGCGCGCGAGCACTACAGCGCGACGATGCCCTCGCCGCCGGCAGCGCCGGGAACGATGACAGAGCCGATGCTCGAAAGCGTGCCGTCCGCGTTGACGCTGAACTCGTCAACCGCACCGCTCAGGCCCGCCTGGACGTAGAGGAGGCCCCCGTCGGGGGTTGCCGACGCGTCCACCGCCCCCTTGTCGGTCGTCGTGGTGCTCACGAGTCCCAGCTGGCCGTGGCGCTGCACCTGGAGACCGCTCTCCGACGGCGACGCGGCGTTCGACGCGAACAGGAATCCCCGCGCCGGCGCGACCCAGCACGTGGCGGCCTGGCCCGTGAGCACCGTGTCGAGCGGCGTGGCCACACCGTCGTCGTGGAGGCGGAAGGTGGAGACCGAGTTGGTCCCGGCGTTGGCGACCACCAGGTCACCTCGCTGGTCGAACGTGATCGCGAAGGGGACGGTCCCCGGCTCGGCGTTCACCACCGGGGCGCTCGACAGCGAACCCGTGCGATCGACGCTGAAGACGTCGATCGAGCTGGTCGTCGCCTTGGTCGTGACGATCAGCTGGTCACCCGAGGGCGAGAAGGCGACCTGGCCGGGCGTGTGGGTGAACTGCGAGGCATCGCTCGGAATCGTGAGCCCCAAGGACCGCACCGAGCCGGGTAGCGCCGACAGCTGGCCGTGGTCGACCTCGAACCCGGCAACCGAGCCCCCGTCGAACGCGTTGAGCACGTAGACGTAGCGCCCGTTCGCGGTGACGCTGACCGGGAAGGTCCCGCCGGAGCCCACCTGCTGGACGAGCGACAGCTGGTCGTGGTGGACCGAGAACACCGACACGGAGTTGCTGCCGGCGTTGACCGCGAACAGCAGGCCGCGCTGCTGGTCATAGGTGAGCGAGCCCTGCGAGGCGAGGTGGTCGACGACCGATCCGTTCAACGCGCCGCCGAGGCCACCGGTGTCGTAGGTGTGCGCGTAGCTCAGTGCGCCGGTGCTGGAACGGTCGTAGGCGACGATCTGGTTTCCCGAGAGGTTGTCGGTCTGGACGAACACGACGTGGGCGCCCCCGTGGGACGGATCATGTCCTCGCTGCGTCGCTCCCGCGAGTCCCGGCGCGACCAGGGCGGACACGCCGAGCGCGACGCCGGCGGCAAAGGTCACTCGTGCAAATCGTTTCATGTGGTCCTCTCCTAGGTGTTCGTGGGTGTGCGCACGGGTAGTCACCGGGTGGGTCGGATCCGTTACACGTGACCTGCGTCGGGCCGGATTCCCCCGCACGCGTCATCGCCCGCGGGGCCGCGGTCCGGCGGCACGCTGTGCTCACTCCCCCTGCGCACCTGTGGACGGCATGCACCGCGCGCAGTGCAATCGCGCGGCCACGAGCCCGCGTCCACTCGAACGGCGCTTCTCGCTGCGCGCGTCCGATGCTCGATTCGTTCGCGTCCGCGCGACGGTGGCACGTCGGGTCACGACCCGGGGACGTCGACTACTCGAGCGAGCGCGTCCCTCCCGGTGCCAGCGCCTCGTCGACGTTCGCCGAATGTTGGCGTCGCGTCGTAGTTGCGCGGCCCAGCGGCGCGCTCGGGCATCGCACGGCGAGCACGACGACCGCCACGCCGACCGCGGCGAATGCGAGCTCGAGCGGCTGGAACCCTATCCACGCGAGCTCGGCGATCTCGAAGGCGACCAGACCGGTGCCCGCGACGATCGACAGCGCGCGTGCTCCCCGCAGGCGTCGACGCTGGCACTCCGCAGCAAGCAGGAACCCGAAGCCGACCAGGACGAAGAGGAGCACGCCGGGGACCCGCCAGTCACCGAAGGGGGAGCCCGAGAGCGCCGCTCTGTCTGCACGCAGCAAGGAGCCGTCTGGCCTCGCGATCAGCAAGATCCCGCCGACGAGGGCGAAGGTACCCGTGGCGAACTCGAGCGTGACCAGCGCGCCCTCCACGCGCCGTCGGTGCGTCACGTGGTCACCCCGGCGTGCACCGCAGAGTGGCGCAACTGACGACGGGCGACCACCGCGCCGGCCCGCCACCCGGGGGCCCGCCCACCCGGCGGCGGGCCGCCTGCGACTTCCTCGAGACCGAGGCGCGTGACGATCCAGGCGACGACGGAGTTGGAGTTCCACATCTCACCTGCGTGCAGCTCGTCTCGCCCCCACGTCGCGGTCGGCACCGAGGGAACCAGTGCGAGCGCGGCCCGCACGAGCCCGGCGTCATCGGTGAGGCGGACCGGGTCGCCCACGGCACTCGCCAGATCCGAGATCTCCCCGCCCGGCCAACGGCGGACTTCGTAGCGGAAGAGCCGGAGCCTCCCCGCGAGCCGGCAACCGACGGGCCCTTCGGCGACGACGCCCCGGGAGGCCCGCCCGTGCCCGTCGGGCACGGGCGCCATCTCGATGACGAAGCAGGCGCCGTCGAGCACGCCCGTGAGCGCCGAGTGGTAGAGCTCGCGGCGAGAGCGGCCCTGGAGGTGCGCAGCGATCGACTCGTAGGCCCGGCCGCTCGCGCGCACCACGTGGGCACCGGCGCCGAGCGGGATCCAGAGCACCTCGAGCGCCGACGTCGGTCGCGGCCGCGCCGCGGGCGTGCGGGCCGTCACGTGACGCTCCGGCGTTCGCGTGGTGCCGCGAGGCGCCGCGTCCCGGCCGCGTGCCGCGTCGCGCAGAGCGCTCGGGGCGTCGCTCGGTGCGCCAGATCGCCGTCGGAGCCTCCCCCGCTCGGAATGACTCGGACTACCGCGAGCGGCGATCGAACCGACCCGGCGATCGGGCTGGGCGCGATCCTCGGGGTCCGAGGCTGCACCCGGGCTGGTGCTGACCGAACGATGTCCCCCCTCGAGTGCCGCCCACTCGTCGAACCGGGACCGACTTCTCCCATGCGCCGGCCTCAGTGGCTGCCCGCGCGGCGACTCGTCTCTTGGCGCTCGAGCCACTCGGCGTGGTGCTTGGCTGCCCACGAGCGCTTCACCGTGCCGAACACCATGCCCGGGAGTGCCGGCCGGGTGGACGGGTTGAGCAGCGCCATGAAGACGTGGGCGCACAGCAGTGCGAGGCACACGAACGCGGCGAGTTGATGGTGCGCGTAGAGGTCGCCTCCGGTTTGCCAGGAACTGATGCCCGTCAGCACCAAGGCAACGACGCTGGCGAGAAGGCACCAGGCGAGGAGCTTCTGGCCCGGATTGAACTTGCCCCACCGGACGTCGCCACGCCGATGGAGCGGATCCTTCAGGCGAGCCGTGATCCCGGCGACGTCAACGCGGTCGAAGATGAACAGCGCCTTGAGGGATCGCAGCACGGATCGCGCGCTGCCGAAGACGAGCGCCACGACGATGCCCGCACCGATCAAGATCACCGACGCGACGTGCAGGTTGAACTGCGTCGTCCCCGTCTCGAACTCGTTGCCCATCCAAAAGCCGGTGAGCAGCGCGATCGTGAACATCGAAACGGTCCACCAGTGCAGCAAGCGCTCGGTGAGCGCGAAGCGATCGGTGCGCGCGCCGTCAAGGTGCACGAAGAGCGGCCGGGAGCGCATGTGCTCCGGGGGGGTCACGGCTGACTGCACGACCTTCCTCCCATCGTTCGCCTTTGAGGTCTCGACGCTCAACCTTGCGGCCGGCCACCGAAGCCGCCAGAGGCGAAAGTCCCCTCGCCGCAGGCGCTGGAGGTCGCGGCATCGCCCGCGGCGACCGCGCGACACGTCCACACGGACGCACGAACGACGCGCCTGGTGCCCGCGCTACGACAGGCGCCGCTCGCTCGCCCAGTTCGACAGCTGGTGCCGGTTGGCCAGCTGGAGCTTGCGCAGGACCGAGGAGACGTGCGACTCCACCGTCTTGACCGAGATCCCCAGCTCGCGCGCGATGTCGCGGTAGGTGTACCCCCTCGCGATGTGGCGCAGCACCTCGCGCTCCCGAGCGGTCAGCTGGTCGAGCTCCGGGTCGAGGTCAGCGAGCCCTGCGGGATCGTCGCGTGCGAACGCGTCGAGCACGAAGCCGGCGAGGCGCGGGGAGAACACCGCGTCGCCGCCGGCGACGCGGTGGATCGCGTCGATGAGCTGGTCCCTGTCGACGGACTTGGTCACGTAGCCGCGCGCGCCGGCGCGGACGATCGAGATCACGTCCTCGGCCGCGTCGGAGACCGACAGGGCGAGGAACTTCGAGGTCGATCCTGCCTCGAGCGACTCGCGCAGCACGCGCTGGCCACCGCCGTTGGGCATGTGGACGTCGAGCAGCACGACGTCGGGCCGCCGCTCGATGATGAGCTCGACCGCGGCGTCGACCTCGTCGGCCTCGCCGATGACCTCGACGGCGCCCGCGAGCTCGACCTTGAGTCCCGAGCGGATCAGCTGGTGGTCGTCGACCAAGAACACCGTCGGCAGGCTCATGGCTTCGTGCCCGCGCGCTCGGCGCTCAGCGCGACCTCGGTGCCCTCGCCGGGCGTGGAGCGCACCGACGCGGTCCCTCCCACGGACTCGACGCGCGAGCAGATCGACGAGCGGATCCCGTGGCGGTCCTCGGGGACCGCGCCGAGGTCGAAGCCCCTGCCAGCATCGCGCACGAAGATCGAGATCCGCGTGGTGTCGACCTCGCAGAACAGCGCGACGACGTCGGCGCCGGACCACTTCGCCGCGTTGACCGAGGCCTCCTTGGCGGCCGAGACCAGCGCGCCGGCGACGTCGTCCATCGGGGCATCCCCCACGACGACGAGCTCCACGCGGACCTGGTAGTCGGCCTCGACGTCCGCGACGACCCCGCCGAGGGCGACCGCGAGGGAGTCGGCCATCTCGGCTCCCGCGCGCGGGTCGTAGAGCCACTGGCGAAGCTCGCGCTCCTGGGTCCGCGCGATCCGGCGCACCTGGGCAGGGTCCTCGGCGACACGCTCGATGAGGGTGAGGGTCTGGAGCACCGAGTCGTGAAGGTGCGCGGCGACCGCTGCGCGCTCCTGGATCCGGACGCGCTCGCGGCGCTCCTTGGAGAGGTCGAGCGCGCTTTGGAGCCACCACGGGGCGAGCAGCAGCAGGACGCCGCCGACGACGGCCGCCCCACCGAGGAACGCCGGGACGACGTTGGACCACAGCCCCCCGAGGTGCGAGGAGATCAGCATCCCCACGACGAGCAGCGCAATCCCCGGCACGACGCGCCACGCGACCGCGCGCCACCCGCGAACGGCGAGCGCGCCCGACAGCGGGGTGGCCTCGATCACCGAGCGCAGGTGCGCGCGCTCGTCGTGCGACGCACCCCACACGCCGAGCGCGCCCCCGGCGATCGCGGTGACGGCGACGACCAGCGTCACACCGAACCACCCCGCGCCGAGGGAGTGGAGCGCGACAAGGAGCACCATCGCGGCGAGCAGCCCGATGATCACGAGGTTGGCGGGCGCCCGGCGCCTGGTCAGCCGCTGGACGATCGAATCTGTCTCGCCCGATCGCACGAGCAGGAGCCACAGCGCCGCATAGAGGAGCGCGCCCGCACCAAAGGCGATCGACGCGACGACGAAGAAGATCTGGATCGTGCGAGCACGCAGTCCGAGCCGCACCGCGAGACCGAGGCACACCCCGGCGACGACGCCCTCCTGGGCGCGGCGCAGCGGCCGCTGGGGCACGCCCAGCCGGGGCTCTGGCCTGATGATGACAATCCGCTCGGTGGTGCTCACGCCCATGAATCCTGACACTCGCTGCGCCGCGAGCGCCTCCGGGGCAACCCTGATCAACCCCGGGGGCACGCGGCGGATCTCAGGGTTCCCCCCGATGCGCCTCGCACGCGCGCACCCGTACCGTGCGGTCATGGACGCTGACCCAACTGAGACCCCCCGCTTCGGCACCGACGTGGTCGAGCCTGACGAGGAGGCCCCCGGCACCGAGGGGACCGCACCCGGTGCGGCGCCGGAACCTGGCGGCGAGGAGGTGCACCGACTCCGGCGCAGCTCCACGAACAAGGTCCTGGGCGGCGTCGCGGGCGGCATCGCCGAGCGATTCGAGATCGACGCCAACGTCGTCAGGGTCGTGTTCGTCGTCGCGTGCGCGCTGTGGGGTCTTGGCGCAGCCGCCTACCTCGCGATGTGGGTCTTCTTGCCGCGCTCGGACGAGCCGCCCCAGGCCGAGGAGGCACCGCCCACGCGCATCCAGCGGACGTGGCTCGCCTGGGGACTCCTCGCGGCGGTCGTCGCGATCTTCCTCATCGCGCTCAGCATCGGGCTCGGCGCCGTGCATGCCGGCGCCGCCATCGGCGTCCTGTGGCTCGTCTTTCTGATCGCCATCGCGATCGCGGCAGTGTCGCGCCCTTCGCGGCGCCTGACGATCCGACGGTTCGTCGCGCTCAGCTTCCTCGTTGCCTTCAGTGTCGTGATCCTCGCGGTGTCGAGCTTCGCGGGCTTCATCGCGAGCACCGGCGTCCCGGTGACCGGGGGCACGGGCGAGGTCACCTGGGCGCCGACGGCGAGCTTCGGCTCGGGCACGTTCCGCCTCGCGGTCGGCTACGCGACCCTCGACCTGACACAGCGCCCGTACTCCGGTCGCCCGGTCACGATCGATGCCTCGGTCGCCGTCGGCAAGCTGAGGGTGCTCATCCCCCGCAACGCGGCGGTGGACCTGGTGAGCCATGTGGGCGCGGGCACTGTCTGGGGCCCGGGCCCGGCGTCCGGGTCGACGACCCCGGGCAAGCTCCCGAGGCTCGTCCTCGACGTCCAGGTCGGCGCGGGGTCGATCTGGATCTACCGAGTGGGCACCTCTCCCCAGCCCTGAGCGAGGTTCACGTCGAGCAGGTGGGTGCAGCGGGGCCCGAGCGGCGCGACGATGCCCGGCCCCGCGGTGACGTGCGCGTGACGTGGAGTCGAGCGGCTCCCGCGAGGGCCCCACCTCAAGTCCGACGACATCAGGAGCCCGCCTGCAGCGCGTCGCCGCCGAAGTTCACGCGTCGCTGGGACGGCGCCACTGGGTCCGCTCGCGCGGTCAGGTCCGCTGGGCGCGACGCTCCAAGACGGCACGCTCGCTCAAGTTCGCCGTCCGCGAGGCCGCCTCGGCGAACGCCTCGCGCGCCTGGGCGTGCAGGCCGGCCCGCTCGAGGAGGTCCCCGCGGACGCTCGGCACCAATGCTGAGTCGCCGAGTGACTCGGCGTCGAGAGCCTCGAGCACCGCCAGGCCAGCTTCGGGGCCAAATGCGCGCCCGTGTGCGACAGCCCGGTTCACCTCGACGACTGCGCCGGGTGCGGCCTCGGCCAGGGTGTCGTACAGCGACGCGATCCGGCGCCAGTCCGTGTCCTGGGCACGTGCCGCGCTGGCGTGTTGCGCCGCGATCGACGCCTGCAGGAAGTACCTGCCCACCGGAGTCCCGCGAGCAGCCAGCTGCTCGGCCGCCTCCAGCGCGGCCATGCCCCGCCGGATCAGCAACTGGTCCCAGAGGCTCCGGTCCTGTTCTTCGAGCAGGACGGGCGCTCCGTCCCCATCGACCCTGGCCGGCATCCGCGAGCTTTGGATCTCCAAGAGCGCCTGAAGCCCGAGCACCTCGGGCTCCTCGGGTGCGAGCGAAGCCAGCATGCGAGCAAGCCGAGTCGCCTCGTGCGCCAAATCGGGGCGCATCCACTCCGCGCCCGACGTGGCGGCATACGCCTCGTTGAAGATCAGATAGATCACCGCCATGACGTCGTCGAGCCGTCCAGCTCGCTCCGAGGCCTCAGGGAGCTCGAACTCGGCGTGCGCCTCGGACAGGGTCCGCTTCGCACGCGAGATCCGCTGACCCATCGTCGACTCGCTGACGAAGAATCCCCGGGCGATCTCCGCGGTGGTGAGCCCGCAGACCAGACGAAGCGTGAGTGCGGCCCGGGACTCGGGCGTCAGCGTCGGGTGACAGGACAGGAAGATGAGGCGCAGGACGTCGTCTTCGATGTAGCCGAACTGGCTCTCGACGTCGGGCATCGTCTCCTCCTCGCGCCCTCGGGCACCTTGGAGCTCGGCGACCTTGCGACGGTGGCGTTCGGCGCGCCGGAAGTGGTCGATGGCGCGCCGCTTTGCCGTGGTCATCAACCACGCAGCCGGATTGTCCGGGACGCCGGTGACGGGCCACTGCTCGAGCGCAGCGACGAGCGCATCCTGGGCCACGTCCTCGGCGAGGCCCACGTCGCGCGTTACGCGGGTGAGGGCGCCGACGAGGCGGGCCGACTCGCCCCGCCACGTCGCGTAGATGGCCTGCCGGACGTCGTCGTGGCGGGTCGCACTCGGCACTGCGTCCAGCGTACCGAGCACGATTCCGGGCGGGAACCACCGAACCTCACGGCACGGGGCGCGGGACCAGTGGTCTGAGGGTCATGCGCCAGGCGCTTCGGGACCGGTCGAGATCTGGCGAAGCGTGGAGATCACGGTGACCTCGGGCCAGAGCCTCGCGTGAAGCTGGGCGAACGACCGCTGGTCCTCGACCGCCTCCTCGAGGCTGGGGTACTCCATGATGGCCCAGCCGCCGACGACCTCCTTGGCCTCGGCGTAGGGCCCGTCGACGCGGGTCACCTCTCCCTGGCGCACGACGTAGTTCACGGCGTCGTCGACGCCGCACAGCCCGCCTCCGTCGAGGAAGATGCCCTTGGCGGCCCGATCGCCGATGTACTCATCCATCGCGTCGAACAGCGCCTGCGGCGGCGTCCCGACACCCTCTTCCATCCGAACGAATCCCATGAATCGTGGCATTTCATCGACTCCTTGTTGCTTGTCGTGGCTTGCTTCCGCACTTGCGTCGAACGGAAGCGGTGATTCTCGACATCGAATCTCGAAGATCGAGATCTTCGGCGTCGGTCACCCATCCTTCGGGGTCAAAGGTTGCGTGAACACGGCGGTCAGGCTTGGCTGGTGTTCTGGATCTCCGTGAACAATTCTCCCTGTGCAGCCCCGGCGCCCGACGCCCCTCCGCCTCGCCCGCGCAGGATGAAGCCAAACGCAGCCGCGACTGCCGCGCCGGCGATCGGGCCCGCGACGTAGACCCAGTAGTCGGTGAATTGCCTTCCAACGAGGTCCGGCCCAAACGTGCGGGCGGGATTCATGGAGGTGCCAGAGATCGGACTTCCCCAGAGTCCGGCGAGTGCGATGTAGCCGCCGACGGCAAGGGCGCCGAGGACGCCCACGTTCTGGGCTCCAGAGGCCGTGCCAAGGATCACGCTCACGAGCCCGAGCGTGAGGATGAACTCCATCCAGAAGGCAGCTCCAGCGCTATAGCCGTGCGCCGGATAGTTCGATCCATAGACCGCGGAGACCTTGATGACGGAGCGCAGGAAGAGCGCGGCGAGCGTGGCGCCGGCGAGCTGCACGATGACGTAGGCCGGGACCCGGCGCCATGGGAAGTCACCGCGGAGGGAGAACGCGATACTGACCGCTGGATTGAGGTGCGCGCCGGACACCTTGCCCATGAACATGATGATCCCCATCACCATCAGGCCCGGCGCGACGACCGCGGCGGAGCGACTGATCGTGTTGGGGAACGCCTGGCTCATCATGCCGCCACCGGCGGCGACGAGAACGAGGAGGAACGTTCCGTACAGCTCGGAGAAGAGCCGACGCCACTCCTGGCGGGGATCGTCGAAGTTCGTGATTCGATCTACGACTTCCTGTTCGTAGCGACCAAGTACTCCGGCGGGAGTTGGCGTCGGCGATGCGCTCACGTGGACCTCAATCCTGATGCGTGCTCGGGCAGTGAACGGCTCTCTTCAGAAACACATACGAGGCTATCGAAGCGAACTGGACGATAGAAGGACCGTGAGTGGCAAGGATGCCCGCCGGTGCACGTGGATGCTCGGTGCCGTCGGGATTGGGCGGTGCGCTCCCTGTTCGCACTCGCACGAAGGCCTGCAATCACCTCTGCCGCGCCGCGGCAGCACGGACGTCACCGGGTCAGGCGCAGCGCCTTGTGACGATGGGACTCGAACCCACGACCCTCTGCGTGCGAGCTCGCCCGATACGGACGCCGACGATCGATAGGACTCGTTCGAGCTGATCAGAGGCGCTGGTGGCGTTTGTCGACCGCTGCTGGGCCGCTCCGGATGTTCCCTCGATGCGAAACCGCGCCCCGCGAGCCTGGTGAAGCTGCACCCCCCGGCACGACGGGCAACTCCACGTGAGGCCCCCGAACCGTCACGCTGATCGTCAGCTACGACGTCACGTCTCGTCGCTGGAACAGTCCCGCGCCGAGCCCCGCCATGGCGAGGCACAGCAGGAGCGATCCTGCGAGCGCCCAGAGGTAGCCGACCGACGAGGTGCCGCCCTCGGCGATCGCGCTCAGGAGCTGGCCCGGCAGAAACCGCGCGCTCTGGGTCACGGCGCCCGCGACGATGTTCTCGACCGGGAGCAGGTAGGCGATCCCGACGGCGATCGCGATGATGGGCGACCGGAAGAGGACTGCCAGGAACACTCCGATGGTGGTGTAGCCCGTGATCGCAAGCTCGACGTTGGCGAAGGTCCTGAGCCCTGAGGCCATCCCGCCCGCGCTCAACCACTGCGACGTCGAAATCCCCTTCGTGCCGGCCATGAGGAACGAGACCCCCACGCTCGTCACGGCGGCCGCGACCACGCCGAGGGCGACGAAGCTCGCAACTCCGAGGTACTTGCCGGCCAGGAGCACGAGCCGGTTGGGTTGGCGGACCAAGAGGTTTCGAAGCGTTCCGTTCGTGTACTCCGTCGCGAGCTGGGCGGCAGCGACGCACACGGCGACCACACCCAACAAGGTGACGGACTGCCCCAGTGCATAGGTCATACCGCTCGAGGTGGCGAGGTGGGCGAGCGTCACGGAACCGCCCGGGCCGTTCGGCCCGTCGCGGCCCGTTCGAACGCCTGCCGTGGCGAAGGTGAGCATCGTGATCAGGACCTCGACGGCCACGACGCCACCCAGCGTGCCGAACAGCAAACGCCGTCGCCGCAGCTTGATCCACTCGCTGCGAAAGGCCCGCCGCGCGCCGGTCACGCAGTCAAACCGGCGGCGAGGTCTCTCGGCGCTGACGCGCCATGAGCATCCGTTGGTTCGGTCAGCTCGAAGAACGCCTCCTCCAGGGTCGCCGTGATGGAGTGCAGCTCGACGAGCGTGATGCCCGCCGACATCGCCATTCGATTGACCCTCCCTGCCACGGCCTCGTCGCCGTCTACGAGCAGTCCCGCGGCATCGAAGCGCACGTCGGGAACCACGGGCCGGATGACCTCGGCCAGGGCCGCCAGATCGGCTGGGTGCTCGGGGCGCACCCGCAGCTGTGGCGATGCTGAGTGCACGAGATCGCTGACGTCGCCCTCGAAGAGGAGCCTCCCCGCACGGATGACGACGAGGTGCTCGCAGATCTGCTCGATCTCGGCGAGCAGGTGGCTCGAGACGAGGATGGTGCGACCCTCCTCGGCGAGCGAGCGCAGCAGCTCACGGGTCTCGGCGATTCCTTCGGGATCGAGCCCGTTCGTGGGCTCGTCGAGGATCAGCAACATCGGATCCGAGATGAGCGCAGCAGCGATGCCGAGCCGCTGCTTCATCCCGAGTGAGTAGGCGCGAACCGGGTCAGCCGACCGACCGAGAAGTCCCACCCGGTCGAGCAGCGCGTCGAGGTCGGGAGCAAGTCCACCGAGTCGCGCAAGGACCTGGAGGTTGTCGCGCGCGGAGAGCGTCGGATAGAAGGCCGGCGCTTCGATCAGCGCACCGACGCGCTCCAAGGAGTGCTCCGGTGCGTCGAGCGGCTTTCCGAGCACGTGACCTGCGCCTGACGTCGGGCGCACGAGCCCGAGGAGCATCCGGATGGTCGTGGACTTGCCCGCGCCGTTCGGCCCGATGAACCCCGAGATGACGCTCGCGGGCACGCTGAACGTCAGCTCGTCGACCACGGTTCGCTCGCCGTAGCGCTTGGTCAGGGCCTCCGTGGTGATCGCGGGCGCGTCGGTCACCTTGGAGCCAGCGGGACATTGGCCGGGCGGCGGGCCATCGTGACATTGAGGACCCAGAGTGCCTCGGGCGCAGAAGGGGGAGGTGCCATCCTCAGCCCCCTGGGAACCCGGCGCCACCGGACGGCCCGCCGCTCGGAAGGTGCGACGCGCAGGCCGCGAATGCCTTGCGCGTCGCAGAACTGAACCCCCCGCCAGAGGGGGGCGCACCGGCGCCGGGGGATCCTCCGGCGCCTGCCGGCGGCGTGGAGGGAAGGGAGACACCGTGCTTGGAGAGGCAGCTCTGGAAGGCCTGGAACGCCGGTGACGATCCCCCTGGGAACCCACGTGGGGTCGTCGTCGTGGTCGAGTGTCCCTTGGCGATCAGCGCCCCGACGCCGAACGCGGCGCCGACGATGAACACGAACGCGATGAGGCCTGCGATCACGTAGCGCCTGGTCGAGGACTTGGCGCCGCCTGGAGCCGCACTCACGAGCCCACCAGCTCTCCATCGGCAAGTCGCAGCGTCATGTCGGCCTGCCGCGCGATCGCCTGGTCGTGGGTGACCACGACCACCGTCGTGTTCGAGGTCCGAGAGAGGTCCTTGAGCATCTCGACGATCACCCGGCCGGTCTTGGAGTCGAGGTTCCCCGTGGGCTCGTCGGCGAGCAGGACGCTGGGGTGGTTCCCGAGCGCACGGGCGATCGCGACGCGCTGCTGTTCGCCGCCCGAGAGCCGGCTCGGGCGCCGCAACTGCTTGTCGCCGGTGAGCCCGACCTGGTCGAGCAGCCTGGCGGCGCGTGCGCGGCGCTCGGCCTTGCTCACTCCGGCGAACTCCATCGGCAGCATGACGTTGTCGAGGGCGCTCAGGTTCGGGACCAGGTTGAACGCCTGGAACACGAAGCCGATCTTCGAGCGTCGGTAGTTGATGAGCTCCTTGTCGCTGCCCGAGCTGATGGCGAGCTCGTCGACGCGCACGGTGCCCTCGCTCGGGCGGTCCAGGCCCCCCAGCAGCGACAGCAGGGTCGACTTGCCGCTGCCGCTCGCACCGATGATCGACGCGAACTTGCCGTCGTCAATGGCGAAGGTGACGTCGTTCACCGCGGTCACGGTGGCGTCACCCGACTCGAACTTCTTGGTGAGACCCTTGACTTCGATCATGGCGACTACTCCCCTCTCAGGACTTCCGCGGGACGGATCTTGGCGATGACGTAGGACGGGATCGCGCTGCCGACCACGGCGATGAGCACCGCGGCCAGCAGCCCGAAGACCACGACATTGATCCCCACGGCCGCGTGCAGGTTCGACAGCGTCGAGCTCGAGAAGCCGATCGGGCTTCCGATGCCGGCGCCCCGGGGCGGCCCGGGGAACCCGTTCGTCGTCGTCGAGGACTTGGTGTTGTTGACGAGCACGTTGAGGACGGGATTGGAGAGCAAGACGCCCAGGACGATGCCCCCCAGGGCCCCCATCGCGGTGAGGGTCATCGCCTCTGCGACGAACTGGCGCATCACACCACCGTTGGAGGAACCGAATGCCTTGAGGATTCCGATCTCGCGGCGCCGTTCGCGAACGATCATGAGCATCGAAAGGAAGAGGATCACCGCGGCGGCGATCAGGGCTCCGATCAGGCTGTAGAGCGCGATCGTCTTGATGGAGTTGAGCGAGGAGACCACCGACGCGCTGTTGGTCTGGCCCGTCGTCACGTCGGCGACGTTCGTGCCGAGCGCGCTTTGGATGTCCGATGCGGCGGTCGGCAGCGTCGCGATCGAGCTCGCCTCGGCAACCACGGTCGTGACCCCGTTGATCCCCGAGAGGTTCTGGACGGTCTTGAGGGGCATCACGAAGCCGCCGTTCACGAAGACGCTCCTTGCGTCGAAGATCCCCTCGACCGTGACCTTCTTGTCATAGGCGGTGAATGTCGATCCCACCTTGAGGTCGTTCTTCTTGGCGAGAGTCGCGCCGACGTCGGCGACCAGCGAGCTCGAGTTCCCGTCGATCGCCTTGCCGGCTGTCAGCGTGACCGAGTTGGCTCCGAGCACCGTCGCGCTCAGCGGCTCGGTCGTCCCGGTCACCTGGACGGGAAGCGAGAAGTTGGCCGGCGGCGTGAACCCGGGAGTCGAGTTGCCGCCGCCGAACCGGCGACCGAGCGATCCGGGGTTGATCGCCGACTTGAGCGATGTCGTGCCACCCGATCCCGCCTGGAATCCACCCGTCGAGGACGAGCTGTTGGACAGACGGTCACCGACCGACGAGGCGACCGAGACCACGTTGGGCGTGGCCGCGATCTTGTTCACGTCGCTCGCGGTCAGTGGATTCCCACCCCCGTTGAAGCCCTGCGAGCCCGCGGGGGTGACGGTGATGGTCGTGCCGACCGCCGCCGAGACGCTTGCGGTGCGCTTGTTGACCGCCTGGACCGACAGCAGCATCACGAGCGCGAGGCTGAAGCTGATCGAGAGGATCAGCACGATCGACAGCGTTCGGATCGTGTTGCGAAAGGCGTTCTTGATCCCTCGCTGGATGGTGCCCACGTCGTGGTCTCCTTCGCGTCGACTGGCTCAGAGAAAGGTACGGAGCCGCCGTAAGGGAACCCTGGGAGAGTCCGGTGACCGCCCTATGAATCGGCGGCTCAGTGCAGCGGCGACGAGGCGACGGGCAGCTCGATCCGCACCGTGGTGCCCGCTCCCACGGCGGACGTGAGCGTCACCGTGCCACCGTGCGCGCCAACGACGGAGCGCACGATCGCAAGGCCGAGTCCGGCACCCCCGTGTGACCTGGTCCGCGAGCTGTCCGCGCGGAAGAACCGGTCGAAGGCGTGCTCGGTGGCCGTGGGGGACATTCCGTCGCCGTCGTCGTGGACCTCCACGACCGCGCACCCCTCGCTCTCCGACACGGTCACCGTCGTCGTCGTGCCAGAGGCAGTGTGCTCGCGGACGTTCGCAAGGAGGTTCTCGACCACGCGAGCGAGCTGACCCTCGTCACCGTCGACTTCGACGGGAACCGACGCGTGCAGCAGGATCGGCCAGTCCTTGGCGACGTGACGCGCGGACTCGATGGACTCAGCGCACAGGCGGACCAGCTCGACCCGGTGGTGTTCGCCCTTCATGCCCTCGTCGAGTCGCGCAAGCACCAGGAGGTCGCCGACGAGTGTCTCCATCCTGGCCGTCTGGTCGCCGATCCCCGTGAGCGCGCGGGTCAACACCTCGGGATCCGCGCTCGCACGTCCTCCGAGCAGCTCGACGTACGCGGCGATCGCCGCCATTGGCGTGCGCAGCTCATGGGAGGCATCGGCGACGAACTGGCGCAGCTGTTGCTCGGAGTGGTCGCGAGCCACGAACGCCACCTGAATCTGCCCGACCATCTCGTTGAATGCGCCGGCGAGCCGTCCTATCTCTCCGCGCTTGTCGGCGATCTCGACACGCTGGTCGAAGTCGCCGTCGGCAATGAGCGCCGCAGCACGACTGACGTCATCGAGGGGGCGGAGCTCGTCGCCGATGACAACCCAAGCGATTCCAGCCGCGAGCGCCATCGCGAGAAGTCCGACGACCAACTCGGCGACGAGCAGCTCATGCAAGGTCCGGGCATTGTCACCGACCGCGATGCCCTGGACGAGGATGTGCCCGTCGGCGAGTCTCGTGACGTCGATGCGGAAGGGCGGGCCGCCCGGCCGCGTTGAGGGGACGGTCATGAAGACGGATCCTGAGTGGGTCCCGAGGAGCTTCAGGTACGTGCTCGACGGCGGCACCCGGGGCTGATACGCCTGCGAGCCGATGAACGCCGGGCACCTGCGCGCGTGCACGAGGGCGCCCGTGGGCGTTCGGAGCTGCACGAACTGCGTGGCGAGCGACGTGCCGGGCGGCCGACGAAGCGGGAACGGTGGTCGGCCAGTCGGTCCCGTCGTCGCGTGACGGGGCAATCCGTTGCAACTGATGCTGACCCCGTGGGTGACCGCGTACTCGAATCCCTTGCGCGTGGCGGTCATCGTGGCATCGACCCTTCCGTCGAGGTTCGACGCGAGGATCACGTAGGTGGCCACGTCAGCCGCCGCCACCGCGAGCAACGCGATCCCGGTCAGTGCCACGACAAGGCGTGCCCGAAGTGTCATCTATGTCGTCGTGTCGAGGTCTCGCAGGACGAAGCCGACTCCTCGCACCGTACGGATGAGCGGGGGACCGAGCGCGTCGAGCTTCCTGCGCAGGTAGCTCACGTAGGTCTCAACCACGCCGACGCTGCCGGCGAAGTCGTAGTGCCACACGTCACTGAGGATTTGGTCCTTGCTCAGCACGACGCGGGGGTTCTCCATGAAGTACCGCAGCAGATTGAACTCCGTCGCAGTGAGCTCGAGGGGCTCGCCCGCTCTCGTCGCAAGCCTTGTGCGCTCGTCGAGCCTCACGTCGCAGAATTGGAGGCTCGACTCGTCCCAGCCGGCCTCCGTCCGACGAAGGATGGCCTGGACCCGGGCGACGATCTCGGCGAGCGCGAAGGGCTTGGTGACGTAGTCGTCCGCCCCGGCATCGAGCCCGGATATTCGATCGTCGAGAGCGTCGCGCGCGGTGAGCAAGAGGACGGGCACAGGATTGCCTGCCTTCCGGAGCGCTTTGAGGAGCTCGACCCCCGACGTCCCGGGCAGCATGACGTCGAGCACCAGGAGATTGGGTGCGTGGCGGCTCATCGCGCCGAGGGCCTCGGTGGCGTCGCTCGCTCGATCCACGGCGAAGCCCTCGTAGGTCAAGATTGTTGCGACGGCGTCGAGAATGGACGGTTCGTCGTCGACGACGAGGATGCGACGGCCTCCGTCGAGCGATGCCTGGGCGGCCACCGAACCAGCGTCGCAGGCAACCTTGGACGCTCACTGTGAGAACACTGGGAATTCATTAAGAACCGTCGAGGGTCATCGAGATCAAGTGACTGCGGGCGATTCGGATGACAGCCTCGGCAGCCGGGCCTCCGAGTCCCCGGGCGATCCGTCCCGATGCAGCTTGAAGTGGACAATTGAGGCGAGTCCGCCCAAATGATGCCCACCGATGCGCGATTGGATCGAATTGGTGGAGACGATGGGACTCGAACCCACGACCCCCTGCTTGCAAATTTGACCGAGGCGGACGCGGACGAATGACATGGCGCGTATGACCTGATCAGTGGCGCGTATGGCGCTGGCGGAAGGCTGGGGATGTTCCCAGAATGTTCCCATTCTCGGATTCGATCCGAAGGGGTCTACTGAGACCACGTTGCACGCGATCGATCATCTGCTGGTGGGAGCGCAGGTGCTCACCCTGCTCAGCCAACGTCAACGAGCAGCGCGAGGAAGTCCGCCGGCGAGTGAACCGGGATCTTGTCGGCGAGTCCAAGAAGGTGCTGATCCCCTGAGACGATCACCGCACCCGCGGACGCACCGAGCGCGATGAGGTAATCGTCCCCAGGGTCCGCGGACTTCACTGACGGTTCGCCTTCGGGGTCCGGGGTCGTCTGCGCCTCGCGTCGGATGAGGTCAATCAGCGCCTGTGCGCTCTTGGCGTCGACACGCGCCTCGAGCTTCGGGTACCCGAGCGCCATTTCCAACTCGGCGACGAGCTTTGCGGAGGCTATGAACTCGAACTCCCCGTCGAGCCATGTGCGCAGGATCTTGGCGGGCGCCCCACGTGGCGAGAGCACCGCTGAGATGACGACGTTGACGTCGAGTACGGCTCGCAACTGTCAGCGCTTGCTTGACCGGGTCGCGTGCTGGGCTTCCACCGCCAAGTCGAGCGATTCGGCCTCATCGAGATTGTTGCGAGACCACAGTTCGTCGAGGACGTCCAGCCCCAGATCTCGTCGCAGTGCCTCCTCGATCACCTGACCGTCGCCTTTCCCGGTGCGGGCGGCCCGGATCTTCACCGCGCGGAGCACCTCTTCATCGATCGTGAGCGTGGTTCGGGTCTTCGACATGGACACATCATAACATTTTGATGCGTTGATGCGATCACTCATGGCCGAGGCGTGCGAGTTCGGATTGCTACACGCACCCCACCAACTGGCCCGACTCTCATAGGAGTGGTCCGGTGAATGGGGCTCACCGCACCAAGTGGAGACGATGGGACTCGAACCCACGACCCCCTGCTTGCAAACTTGACCGAGGCGAACGCGGACGAACGACATGGCGCGTATGACCTGAGCTGTGGCGCTAATGGCGCTGGCTGAACGCGGGCGAACGGCTCGGGATGTTCCCAAAATGTTCCCATTTTCGAATTCGCGCCCGACATCTGAGTTCCACTTCGCTGACCGACCTGCGTAGACAATCCGTAGGCCGAGCAGCGTACGCCTCAAATTCTTGGCACTCGAATGCGCGAGCTCGAGGAACAGCGGCGAGCAGATCAGCCGACGTGAAGGAAGTCACGCAGTGCTCTGCGGATCACCTCGCTCTTCGTCGTCTTGTCCTCACTTGCTCGCTCCTCGACGGCCTGGCGCAACTCGGGGTCGAGACGTACCGGCACGACGTCGGCGGGCCCCGTGCCCATCGAAGGGCGACCACGTCGCCGCGCCTTGAGTTCCACGACATCGAAGTCGTCCGACTCGACGTCGGACGCGATCACCTCGATGTCCTGGTCGGAGAGGACGCGACCAGTCTTGGTTCGGTAGGTCTTGGGCTTGGTCACTCGTCCAGGTCTCCTTCCGGCAGCAGTTCGAAGAATGTCTCCCTCAGTCCCATGGCGTGAATCACAAGGAGCCGATCGTCCTCCAGCTCGAGACAGATGACCTCGAGGAGGTTGCCCGCTTCGTCCGGCCCGATCCACAGAAGCTTCGGAGGGTCCGCGTCAGCATCCAGGTCAACGACGACGATGTTGTGGGCCATTGCGTGCCGAATGTCGGTGTCGCCGACGTCGTGACGTCTCGCCGAGGCGTGGATCTCGACATCCATATAGTGTAATACATAATACTCGGTGGGTGTCACAGGGCCGCACGGAGTGACGCAGCGCTCGGATGCGAGACGTCCAGATCACGAGCTTTGAATGGCTAGGACTCGGCCTGTGCCGCGGCGAGTTGCCAGGTCGCTTGACAACGAACACCTGCATTCCCGGATGCGCCCGGCCATCCCGCGCTCACGGCGGACGTTGGCGGTCAGCTGCGGTCTCCCGGAGTGTCCGAAAGGCGCGGAAATCGAATCGCAAAGATTCTGGATGTTCCCAAAATGTTCCCATTTCTGGCATTTGGCCCGTCAAATCCACAGGCCCAAGGGGTATCCCCCCTGATCAGAAGTAGTGGAGACGATGGGACTCGAACCCACGACCCCCTGCTTGCAAAGCAGGTGCTCTAGCCAACTGAGCTACGTCCCCCAGGACGGCATAAGGCTACGCGCACCGCAGTGCCGCGGTCGCGTTGGCAGCTATCGGTTGCCGAGCTCCGTGCCGGCGTCGTCATGGTCCGATCCCGAGAGAGCGCCAAAGGCGCCGTAGACGAGGAGCGCCGGCCAGACGAGTGCCTTGAGCACTCCCGCTGCATAGCCCTTTGGACCCTGCGCCCTCCCGAGGAACCACACCAGCGCCCCCACCAACCCGATCGCGTAGACCGCGCCGCCGCCGGCGGATCCCCTAGTGCTCATCTGAGGTCGGCCCGACTCTGTCGGGGCCGCGGCCTCGCCGCTAACCGTCGGCTCGTCGACCTCGACGACGAATCCCCCGGAGGACTTGTACTTCTCTTCGAACTCATCCATCTCGCGCCTCCCTCACATCGCCCCACGGACCGTACCCGGGCTCCGCACGGACCGGGTCCGCCGAGAGCATCAGGTCACGACACAACCACCGAATGAACAATATCAGTGCCTCGCTTTTCCTTCCATTGCGCACCCATTGTCGCCTGCATTTCCGCCTACCTGTAGGTCACTTTTAGACGCAATTCTCATGCGCACGACGTCGCTCTTGGGCGTACGGTTTCGTTGGCTCAAGACCCTTGGGCCAGACAGGAGGGGTGTGAGATGAAGCGCACCAGGTCACTCCGAGCACTTGCCTCGATCGCACTGATCGCCACGGTGCTCATCGCCTCGGAGGGCGCCGGCCATGCATCCGTCACGGCATCGGTCGCACCGCGTCATCCGTCGTTCGCGCTGAAGCCCGTGCTGGCGCACCGCGTGGTATTCGGGAAGCTCTATCAGCACGTGTACTCCAAGCAGACCGACCACGACCAAAGCGGCGGGTGCAAGCCCTGCGTCGCCACGGGGCCGCTGCACCCTCGCAAGGTCAACGACTCAACCTCGCTGCGCAGCGCGCTGACGGGGACTCGGGCCGGGCACGTGAAATCGCACAGCTTCGCGATGCAATTGAACACCGCGCACGCGGTCGCCTCGTGCCAGCCGAGCGGCTGCTGGCCGCTCGACACGAGCGAGGCCAGCGACGGCAATGTCGTGGTGTACACCGCGAACGACACGATCAGCTTCTCGACGAACTTCGGCGCGTCCTTCACGTCGATCCCTTCGGGGGCGCCGTTCAGCGACTTCCCTGAGGGCGGACCGTGCTGTGACCAGGTCATGCAGTACGTCGCCTCCATCAACCGGTTCGTCTGGCTCCAGCAGTACTGGGGCGGTCCCACCGGCCACAACCTGTACCGGCTGACGGTGTTCGCGCCGTCGGCGGTGTCGGGCGCGGGCATCAGCTCCTTCACCTACTGGGACATCTACTCGCCCTCGACGACGTACCCGTTCATGGACTTCCCCGATCTGGCAGTCGGGGCGCGCTACCTGTACCTCACCTGCGACCTCGGGGGTGGGGGGCACGTGTTCCAGACCGCGATCTTCCGGATCGGTCTCGTCAACCTGCAGCTGAGCCTCAACTTGGCGGCCGCACCGACGCCGTGGCGCTACATCGTCAACGGCCTGTTCTTCGGTCGCGTGGCGCAGAACACCGGCGCCGTCGCGTACTGGGCCCAGCCCAGGAACACGAGCCAGATGAACGTCGGCTACTGGCCGGAGTCCGGCACGGTCTACTACTGGCCCTCGACCGTCAACGTCGCGTCGTGGCCGGGAGCGAACTACACGTCGACCAACCCCGACGGCAACAGCTGGAACTCCACGTACACCGGCGCGGTGCTCTCGGCTGCCGTCACGCACCCCGCTACCGGCGCACGGCTGTGGCTCGCGTGGCCCGCCGGCGTGGGGACCGGCCCGTTGTCATGGCTGACGAGGCCCCACGTCGAGCTCGCGCAGATCGCGGTGCCGTCCATGGGCTTCGTGTCCCAGACTGCGATCTGGAACCCGTCGTTTGCCATCTCCTTCCCCGCCCTGGCCGTGAGCAGGTCCGGAGACCTCGGGATCGACTTCGGCTACGGAGGCAGCGGCTACTGGACGAACTCGGCGATCTCGGATTGGACGTCCACGCCGTTCGTCGCGTTCTCCATCACCTCGTCGAACACGAGCGACAGCCACAACCGCTGGGGCGACTACCTGACGATCCGACCCGAGTACGGGGCGTTCCAGACGGGGGCGCCGATGCCGTCGACCGGCTTCACCGCCTCGGGTTACGGGATCGACACCGTGCCGGGGAACGCGAGCGCCAAGACGTACGACACCCACTTCGTGGCGTTCAACGGCTGACGCGAGGGGTCTGCGAGGGCCCGGCCGTCGTTCAAGCCGGCCGGGTCCCGGGGACCCGCGGACGCCCTAGCGGCGCGAACGCAGCCCGCGCATGACGACGACGAAGCTGAGTATCGCGACGATCGCAATCGCCGTCGCGTTGACCGCCGGCACGAACCTCGCCTG
>Ga0209698_10001314_pt1 | contig 28639 bp, 26 predicted proteins | sample LitLauG_LLR_2012_FD_187203 | JGI IMG/M metagenome (GOLD analysis project Ga0209698, IMG submission 187203) | Freshwater sediment microbial communities from Pennsylvania, USA - Little Laurel Run_MetaG_LLR_2012 (SPAdes) (version 2) | ecosystem: Environmental > Aquatic > Freshwater > Creek >... | reverse complement strand
CAGCAGGACGGCGATGAGGACCGTGCGGTCACGGGTTGTCATCGGGTCGCTCCCTTCGCGCTGGTTGTGGCCGTGGTCCCGGTGCTCGTGGTGGAGACGACGACGGTCGTGCTGGCAGCCGATGAGCTGCTCGACGGCGCCGGGATCGGGTCAAAGGTGACCTGAGCGGTGTAGGAGGGACCGCCGGGAGGGCAGCCGCCGCTGGACGCGCTGGTGCCCGAGGCCTTCGTCGAGCTCTGCAGCGTCACTTCGCTGACACCGTCGATCAGGTGCAGGCGGGTGAGCAGGAGCGCGACGGCGGACTGGCTCGTGGCGCAGCCGGAGATCGTGAAGGTCGGGACGCTCCCCGGCGGTGTCGCGGACGTGCCGGACGTTGCCGAGGCCGATGAGGATGAGGAGCTGCCACCGGATGTTCCCGCCGGCACGATCGTGCCCTGCAGCGAGGTGACTGATGTCGTGACCGGGAGCACGCGGCCGAACTCGTGGAAGACGTGTGCCCAGTCGAAGCGGGAGTCGACGATCTGCCCGACCTCCTGGGCGCGCTGCTGCTGCGCGGTCACGAAGCTCGCGTACGGGGTGAGGCTGGAGACCGCGGAGCGCGCCTGTGTTGCCTGCGAACCGATCGCGGCCACTTCGGCGGTGCGGCTGTTGACCTCGCGGTGAGCCAGCCCGTACAGGACCGCCATCACGGCGAGTCCCGCGAGCAGCGCAAGGACGGCGTAGGCGGCTCCCTGGGAGCGCCCGGCGCCGACGGAAGCTCCGCCGCGCTGCTCCGCCGGGATCAGGTTTACGGCTCTCATTGCGGGCTCTCCGTCACTGACAGGCCCGTGGCAACCGCGAGGCGGTGGGCTGAGATCTCGTCGGTGACGCCCTCGTCCGCGAGACCGACGCTGCTCGAGCGGACCTCGACGCCGAGTGCCGACTGCAGCGCCTGTGCGAATCCTGGGATGTCCTGGGCGGCGCCGCTGAGGATCGCGTGCGAAACCTCGCCGCCCTCGTCCTGGGAGCGGTGGAAGTCGAGGGAGTTGCGGACCTCGCCGGAGATGTCCCGGATCCCGCTCTCGATGATCGCGCGCACGTCGACTTCGGGTGCCGGGCCGGCGATCGGCGTTTCATCGGTGTCCGCGTCGTCCTCATAGGCGGCCTCGGCGGAGGGCTCCTCGCCGTCCGGCGCCTGCGCCGGGAGGGGCGCCTCCTCCGTCAGGTCCACGCCGGCGATCAGCTCGCGGGCCTCGATGAGGGCAATCGCGCGGCGCTCGGCGAGTTCCACGGCCATCCCCTCGAGGCCGCTTCCGACCACGCGGGTGAAGCGGCACACCGAGCCTTCGGCGATGGCGAGGTTCGTGAGTCCGTCGACGTTGAGGTAGAGCACCCGGGAGGGCGTGCCCTCCTGGTCGCTGACGGGGCGGTAGAGGGAGCGGATCAGGGCGAATGCCGAGAGGTCCACGCCTTCGGGGCTGAGGCCGGCGCGCCTGACCGAGCCGACGAGGCGTTCGATCATGTCGCGCTGGGCGGCGACGAGCACCACGCGCTGGCGCGGGCCCGACGGCGTGTCCACGATCCCGAGCGGGTGGAAGTCGAGCACGGCGTTGCTGAGCGGCATCGGGACCTGGTCCTGAGCCTGGAAGGTGACGGCTGCGGCGAGTTCCTTCTGGTCTGTCACCGGCGGCAGCTCGAGCGTACGGAGCACGGTGCGCTGGTTGGCGACGCCGACCCTGACGCGCTTGCTCATGCCGCTCTCGGCGAACATGTCACGCAGTGCGTCTGCGAGAGCGCCCTCGTCGAGCACTTCCCCGTCGCGCATCGTGTCCGACGGGAGCGCCATCCACGTCGCCTGCTCGGCGACGATCGAGCCGTTCACCTTGCTGCGAACGGCGGCCGTGAAGCCGGGCTGGATGTCCAGGCCGACAACGTCCGCGCCGGAACGCCGGCGCCCGATGTGGATGCCGGACGGCATCGACACAGAGCGGAGTCGTGATGGGAGGCTTGTTGGAAGTTGCATCGTCAGTTGGGGCGATTCGCGCTGGAGCTTGTTCGTCCGCAGGTGGGGTATCGGCCGAAGAGCCCGTGCCCTTTAGTGAAGAAAGTGATTGACGTAGAGATCGACGAGGGAGCTGCCCGCGAACACGCCGACGATCGCCCCCAGGGCCAGGAACGGGCCGAACGGGACAGCGGTCTTGCGTCCAGCCTGCTGGCCGTCCCGCGCGATGATCACGGCACCCACGAGCACACCTGAGATGAGCGCGACCGCGATCGCCGGGATCACGGCGACGCCCAGGAACAGGCCCATCATCCCGGCGAGCTTGACGTCCCCCATGCCCATGCCGCCCGGGTAGGCGAGAGCCGCGAGCAGCAGGAAGCCTCCGGCACCGGCCCCTGCGATCAGCCGCGTCGGCTCGCCGGAGGGGTCGAGCGCCGTCCCGATCACGAGCGCGAGCACAGCGCCGAGGGCCGTGATGCGGTTCGGGATGATCCGGTACTCGAGGTCGATCAGGGCCGCCGGAACGACGAGCAGGATCAGGACGATCCCGAGCACGACGTCGACCGGGGAGCTTCCGGCGAGCGCGGCGCCGAAGCAGAGCGCCGCCGTCAGCGCCTCGATCAGCGGATAGCGAGGGGAGATCGGCTCCGAGCAGCTGCGGCAGCGCCCATGCAGGAGCAGCCAGGAGAGGATCGGGATGTTGTCGTAGGGCTTGACCGGAGTGCCGCACTTGGGGCAGTGCGAGGCGGGGGTCAGTAGCGACTCGTGCCTGGGCAGGCGGTACGCGACGACGTTCAGGAACGAGCCGAAGATCGCCCCGATGAATCCTGCGAATGTTGCAACGGCCATGGTTTGGCTATCGGCCGCGCCGGGCGCCCACTTGAGCGCCGCTACCAGGTGCTGTTCTGGCAGCCGCCGCCTTCGGCGCCGGTCTTGCCTTCGGGAGTGCACTTTCGTTCGATTTCGCCGTTTTTCTTCTGGACGATGCTGAACGTGTGACCGTTGGCTTCTGAGGTCGCGGTGACCTTGAAGCCTTCTCCCCCTTCGATCGATTCCGCGGTCGAGAGGTAGGCGGTGCCTTTGCCGGCGCTGGTCAGGATCGTGGCCTCGTATTCGTGCAGCACCGTCGGCGAGATGCCGCCGTATCCGCCCGCGTGGTCGGTGGCGTACGTGTTGGCCGCCATCAGCCCCGCGCGGGCGACTTCCTTGGCGGCGGCGTCCTTCGCCTTGCCCTTCTGGCTGAGCAGCGAGGGGATCGCGATCGCCGCGAGAATGCCGATGATCAGGATCACCACCAGCAGCTCGATCAGGGTGAAGCCGCCCTCGCCCCTGCCCACGCGTGAAGTGCGCACAGTCATTTCATCCCGTATCGGCACAGCGGCGCCGGTACTTGACCCCTGACTGCCCAACCCCGTCCCCGTGGAGACCTGAGCCTGTTCGAGATGCGGGGCAGCGGCCGCGCGGCCGCTGCCCCGCAGCGCGAGAGCCGGGTTAAACACGAGAGGCGGCCGGTGGCCGCCTCTCGCATTGTCGCCTTATCGCGATCCGGGCGTTCACCCGGATCAAGCAACTACCAGGTGCTGTTCTGGCAGCCGCCACCTTCTGAACCGGTCTTGCCGGTCGGGGTGCAGGAGCGAGCAACAGTTCCGCTCGCTTCTTTCTTGATCGTGAACGTGTGGCCGCTGGTTGAGGTAGCGGTAACTTCGAATTCAGTTGCCGACCCTTTGGCCGCGCTCAGGTAAGCGTTGCCGTTTTCCGCTTTGATCTGCAGCGAGGGCTCGTATTTCTGGAGTTCCGCCAGGGAGCTCGTGTATTCACCGTTGTGGTCGGTGGCGTACGTCTCCTCGGTGGTCTGGGCCGTACGAGCGAGCTCCTTGGCCGATGAGTCAGTGGCCTTGCTCTTCTGGCTCAGGAACGACGGGATCGCGATCGCGGCAAGAATGCCGATGATCAGGATGACGACCAGAAGCTCGATGAGGGTAAAACCACCCTCCTCCTTCGAGCGCTGGCGCAGTCGATACATCATGTTGATCCTCCTAGGATCCGGATTGGGCGCCAGCCCTCGGTGACCGCCTCAAGCGGCGGTGCGACCCCCCTGCTTCTGAGAGCCGCCGGCTTTGCTACGCACCTTCACGGATGCTTTGCCTCGGCCGTGGCACTGGCTTTGTCAGACCGTGCATCGGTGACGCCCAGCGGCTGCTTTACACCTGCAACGAAACTTTGGACGGTTTGCCAGAGGCGATCCGGGGACCCCGCCGGGGCGGTTCTCCTAGGCGGCGTCCGCGGGAGCGTCCGCGGGCGGCGCGGGATCCTTGGCGGGCGCCTCCGGCGGCGGCTCGTTGGGTGGCCAGCCGGCCTGCGCGTCCGTGTCGGGAACTCGGACTCCCGTCCCCGCGCACCACGGGCAGGTGACGGTGGAGGGTGTGCCTCCGAGGCCCGAGATCACGCTGCCGGTGCCGCGACAGGGCATACACTCCCGCGGCCCATGGGACCCCTGAGCCTGCTCATCCTCGCTGCTGCTGTCGCCTGCCACGATGCGATGAGACTAGCGTTCCCGTGATGAGGAGCCGATCGAGATACGCCGAGTGGGGGGCGGTTGCCGCCATCACCCTGCTCGCCGCGGCGCTGAGGCTCATCTACATCGGCCGCGTCTCACCGGACCCGTTCTACGACGCGGCCGTGCGCAGCATGTCGCAGTCCCTGCACAACTTCTTCTTCGGCGCATTCGAGCCGAGCGGGAGCGTCTCGATCGACAAGCCGCCCGTCGACCTGTGGCTGCAGGTCGCCAGCGTGAAGCTGTTCGGGTTCAGCTCAACGACCCTGAAGTTCCCGGAGATCTTCGCCGGGATCGTGTCGGTGCCGATGCTCTACGCCGCCGTCAGGCGCCTGTGGAGCATCCCGGCGGGCCTGATGGCGGCGCTAGCGATCGCGGTGCTGCCGGTCGAGGTGATCACCTCGAGAAGCGACACGATGGATGCGCTGATGATGTCGCTGATCATCCTCGCGCTGCTGCTGGTGGTGCGGGCGATCGAGACCGGCAGCACCGGCTGGCTGCTGGCGGGAGCCGCCGCGCTCGGGCTCGCCTTCGACGTGAAGCTCCTCGAGTCCGTGGTCGCGCTGCCGGGCCTGTTCGTGCTCGCCTTCGTCGGGCTCGGCGGCACCTTCTGGGGCCGTGTGCGACGGCTCGCGCTGGCGTCCGTCGTGTACGTCGTGGTCGCGCTCGCCTGGCTGACCGCGACGCTGCTCACCCCTGCGAGCGAACGGCCGTACGCGATCGGCTCCACCAACGGCAGCGCATGGAACGCGGCGTTCGTGTTCAACGGCACCGACCGCCTCGGCAACAAATCGCCCGAACCGCAGTTCACGGTGTTCGTGCCCGGCAAGCACTATCCGGAAACGACGCAGTCACAGCGCGACCGCATCCCGATCGTCCCGCCGTCCCCGACCAGGCTCCTGGCGCGGATCGGCCCGCTCTCCGGCGAGCGCCTCGGGCTGGAGGTGCTTGTGGCGCTGCTGCTCGGGATTCCCGCGCTGTTCTGGGGCTGGAGGGCCGACGCCGAGCCGGACCCCGCACGGGCGCGGGAGCTCGAGCAGCGCCTGAGCAGCGCCGCGGCGGCGCCTGCGGGGCCACCGGACGCGCAGGGCACCGAACACAAGGTCACCTCTCGATCGCGCTCCAGGAGCCAAATGAGCGCCGATGACCGGCTTCGGATGCGGCGCGCTGCGGCCGCGGGCCTCGGGATCTGGATGTTGAGCGGGATCGTCCTGTTCAGCCAGATGGCGCGGCTTCACCCCCGCTATGTCGAGGGATTCGTCCCGGTGGTGGCCGCGATGCTCGGGATCGGCGCGTCATGGACCGCGGCGCCGCGGGGGCGAGCGCAGCTCGCGGTGCTGACGGTCACGATGCTCGCGACCGTCTACTACGCCGAGCGGCTGCTCTACGGCACACCCGGGGAGTGGTGGATCGCGCTGATGGGGGCGGTCGGCGCGATCACCTTCGCCGCGCTCGCGCGCACCCCGGGCTCCCCGAGCGGCCCCCGCACTCTGCTGGCACCCGCCGGTGTGCTCGTGATGATGTGCCTGTGCATCTTCGCGGTCCCGCTGTCCACGGACGTGACGTCGATCGAAACCCACGTCACCGACGCCGGCTACGTCGGCGCGCTGCCGAGCGAAGAGCAGCGGCTGCTCACGTCCTACCTGCGCGCCAACAACCACGGCGCCTACTACGAGCTCGCCGCGGAGTCCGCGACGCAGATCGGTTCGCTGATCGTGCAGGACGGAAGGCCGATCCTGGTGCTCACCACATACGGTGGCCGCGTGTTCACGACCGTGCCTGAGCTGAAGCGCCTGATCGCCGAGGGCAAGGTCCGCTATGCCCTGCTCGGCTCGCATTGCGCCGTGCCGAACAGCGGCGTCGAAGGCAACCCCGCCTGCTCACCGCCCGCCGTCTGGATCCGCGCGAACGGCACCGATGTCTCCCACGAGGCCGGTCTCGCTCACAGCGGCATGCTCTGGCGCCTGCCGGGGGCGGCGCCGTGAGCGAGCGCGAGCAGGCCGAGCTGGAGCGGATCGTGCGGGGCGCCCGCGAGTCCGGCCACCTCGCCCTGGACACGGAGTTCATGGGCGAGGGCCGCTACCGCACGCTGCTGTGCCTGATCCAGCTCGCGATACCTCCGGACACCACACCGGGCGACCGGATACTGATCGTCGACCCGCTCCGCGAGGACCTCGACGGCTCGGGACTCGCGGATGTCCTGGCGGACCCTGCGGTGCAGATTGTCGTGCACGCGGGCAGGCAGGACGTGGCCCTGATCCGCCGACGGCTCGGGACCGAGGTGACGAACCTGTTCGACACGCAGGTGGCGGCCGGCTTCGCCGGGATGGGCGCGCAGAGCTCATACGAGACGCTGCTCTCGGAGACGCTCGGCCTGAGGGTCGGCAAGTCCGCGAGCTTCACGCGCTGGGATGCCCGCCCGCTCTCCGACGAGCAGGTCGCATACGCCCGCGAGGACGTCGTGCACCTGCTCGAGCTCGCCGCGGAGCTCGAGCAGCGCCTGCAGGCCGCAGGGCGCCTCGGCTGGGCCCAGGAGGAGTGCCAGCCGCTGGCTCTCTCGAGCGACGAGCGCGACCTCGCGACGATCTTCGAGAGGCTGCCCCGCATCGGCGGCCTGAGCGCGGGACAGAGACCCGTCGCGCGCGAGCTCGTCCGCTGGCGCGAGAAGACCGCCGCACGCCAGGACCGTCCCGTCCAGAGCGTGCTCGGCGACGCGACCCTGGTCGAGATCTCCAAGCGCCGCCCCGCCTCGCGAGGCGAGCTCGAACGCATCCGCGGTGTCGGCGGCAACGCCGGCGGCCGCCGCGGCGAGGAGATCCTCGCCGCCGTCGCGCGCGGGCGCGAGCTTCCGCCGGACCCGGCGGAGCAGTCGGTGCGCGGTCCGGCCTCCCGGCCCGACGACGCGCCGCTGATCGCGCTGGGCGAGGCGCTGCTGCGCTCCCGTGCGCGCGAGGCCGGCCTCGCCTATGAGCTGCTCGCCTCCAAAGCCGACCTGCAGGCGATCGTTGCGTGCGGCCGCGAGGGTGAGCAGGAGGCCGACGTGCGGACGCTGCGCGGCTGGCGCCGGGAACTCGCGGGCGAGGAGCTCCTCGCGCTGCTCGACGGGCGGCTCGCGCTGTCGGTCGGCGGATCCGGGCGCGGCCGGCGCGTGAGCGTGGAGGACCTCGGCGAGGAGTGACGTGGCGCAACGACGGAGGGCCGACCCGGTGGATCCGGGCCGGCCCTCCCGCCGACTGCTCAGGCGATGCCTGAGCCGGCTACCTGGGAACTAGAGTTCCGAGGTGACCGGAGTTTTCGCTTCGTTCGTGAGCGTCACTGTCCAGTTACCGCTCAGCAGACCTTCTTTCGGGCAGATCGGTGCTGTGCCCGGAGCTTTGCTGTTCAGCTTGAACTTGGCGTTCGTCGTCGTGAATTCAAGCGGCGTCGGCGAACCGTGCGCGCCTGGTTTGAACGTGCTCGTGATCTTCGCGTCTTCGAACGTGCATTTGTTGTTCGGGCCTTCAAGCGCGAGGAATTCGGACGTGAACGTGATCTTTTTGGTCCCCTTCGTCACGTTCGTGCCTTTGGTCGTCGCTTCCTCAGGCCACGGGTAGTTGCTCGTGGTGATCATGGCCGGTCCTGCAGCCGACGTTTTGCAGGCACCCGGGATGCCCAGGTAGGTGCCGAAGTTGCGGCTCATGCCGGTTTCGGACGTGCCCTTGTCTTTGGTCGATTCGTTGTTCAGCACGACCTCTTCGAGTTCGTCCGTTTCACATTCCAGGTTGCCGGCGGCCGTGACGGTCACCAGGTTGTGCGAGACGGCAACGATGTGCGTGCCGGCCGCGAGCGGCGTGCCCCCGGCCCTGAGCGTGAGAACGGTTTTGGCCGATGCGCTGCTGACGGCCACGGCGCTCATCGCGAACACCGCGACAAGAGCGAGACCCATTATCTTGATGCGCTTCACGTGACTTCTCCTTATCCCTCGATTAAGGCCCGGCATCCACCGAGCCCGAGACCAGGGACAGAGCGCAGGTCTTTGCGGGACAGAGGGCGAGCGGCACACGTGCGCGCGGCAGCCATGCCCGCGCGCGGCGGAATGTCGTCCCTGCGACAGCCCCGTGTTCCCCGTTGCTTCACCCAGTATCCCCCTGTACTCCCCCTGAGCCGGGCAAATCACCCAGCCGAGGGGCAATGTAACGCGGGCGGGCGGCCATGTCTAGTGGTGCCCGGCGCGTTGCGTGGCGGCGCGCAGTTGTTCCTGGCCGGCTGGCTGTGGCGATGGCGCCGCCGTGCTGGGGCGTAAACCGCGCCCAGGCCGCGATCACGCTCACCACCGCCGCGTCCTCTCGGCGCCACGGAAGCCGGCCGCGGGTCGCTGCCCGGCGCGCGGCGCGGCAGGACATCTCCTCCGGGCGTCCCCGCTCGCCGGTAGCGTGACCACAAGATGCCGGATGGCAACCTCGCGATCGTCAAGCAGGCGTTCGACGCGTTCAACCGGCGGGACGTGGACGCGTTCGTCGCTCTCACCGCCCCGAACGTGCGGTGGTATCCCGTCCTTCCCGCACGTGACGGCATCCAGGTGTACAGGGGGCACGCCGGTGTCCGCGACTTCATGGCCGGCATCGCGCAGGACTACATGCAGGCTGTGGCGATACCCGAAGAGCTCAGGTCCTTCCACGACCGGGTGCTGGTGTTCTGCCGGGTCGTCGACGTCGCCGTGGCGGCGGACGTCGACATCAAGCTCGCCACCGCCGCCGTCTATCACCTGCATCAGCGCCTCATCACCCGCATACACGGCTTCATCGACCCTGCTGAGGCCATGCTCGCCGCGCAGAGCGGCTGAGGGTCCTCACCGCTGCGGGCGTCCTCGCGGGCCGAGTCGCCGACCGGCGCCGTCGAGCCTCCCGTGCACGCGGCGGTCGCCCGGGCCAGGTCCGTAGGGACTACGCATGTCGCGGCTACTCATCGACTCGGTCCAGCAGAGGGACTAGTCTGGCCGTCCGGCCAACGGGACGCTGCCCCAACGGATTCGCCCCGTGCCGCACTGGAGCGCCACAAGGCGGCCCAGGAGTGTTGGAGTGGTCCCTCATCCTCACGCTCCTGGGTCCGCTGGCGGGAGCGAGCTGGCGGTGTTCCCTCATCGCGTTCGCGCCGCTCCGGACCTACCCGGCACTCGTGGTGAAAGCGCGGCTGTCCCTACTGGATGTGGTTGTAAACTTCGAACAGCGGCAGGTACATCGAGATCACGATGAATCCGACGATCCCTCCGATCAGGATGATCATGATCGGCTCAAGGATCGACGTCAGCGCCTTCACCGACGCTTCGACCTGTTCCTCGTAGAACTCGGCGACGCGGTCGAGCATCGCGTCGAGCGCACCCGTTTCCTCGCCGACGCCGACCATGTGGGTCACCATCGGCGGGAACACCGGCTCCTGCGCGAGCGGCGCGGCGATCGTGCCCCCGCGCTTGACCGACGCGATCACGGCGTCCATCGCTTCCTCGACGGCGACGTTTCCGCCGGTCTTGCCGGTGATCTCCAGCGCCTGCAGGAGCGGGACGCCCGCACCGGCGAGCGATGCCAGCGTGCGCGACCAGCGTGCGACCGCGATCTGCTGCACGATGCTGCCGATCTTCATCGGCACGTGCAGGCGGAAGTGATCCCACTGCCGGCGGCCCCATGTCGTTTTCTTCCACTTGATGAAGCCGATGATCGCGGCTGCGGCGGTGCCGAACATCAGCCACCAGTATCCGATCACGGCTTCGGACATCAGCACCGAGACCTTTGTGAGCGCCGGGAGTTCGCCTCCGAACTGCTTGAAGACGCCCTGGAACACCGGCACCAGGAACGCGACGAGGGCCATCATCACGCCGACGGCGAAGATGATCACCAGCGCCGGGTAGACCATCGCGGATTTGATCTGGCGGCGCAGGGCCGCGTCCTTCTGCAGCTGGTCGGCGACGCGCATCAGGGCGTCCTCCAGAACACCGCCGGTCTCTCCCGCCTGGGTCATCGCCACGAACAGGGGGTTGAACACCTTGGGGTGGCGCGCCATCGAGTCGCTCAGTGAGAGGCCGGCCTCGACGTCCTTGCGCACGGCGACGATCGTTTCTTTCAGGAACTTGCTCTCCGTCTGCTCCTCTAGCACGTAGAGGGATCGCAGGATGCTCATCCCGGAGGAGATCATCGTCGACAGCTGACGCGAGAAGATCGCAAGCTCGGAGGCCTTGACTGTCTTCAGGAAGCCGAATTCGATCTCCTTCGAGGCGTGCTTGTCGGAGATGTCAAGGACGATCAGCCCGCGGGCCTTGAGCTGGTCGGAGACCGCCTGCTTGGACTCGGCTTCGACCTCGCCGCGGGCCTTGCCGCCAGCCAGGTCGATCGCCTTGAAGACGTAGGTGCTCATGCCGCTCTACGCCGCCGCGAGTGACGTCGCTCCCAGAAGCCGCTTGAGCTCCTCGGGTGTGCCCGAGCGCGACTCTGCCAGCTTCTGCGTGATCGTGCCCTGCCTGACGAGCGTCGCGAGCGAGGCGTCCATCGTCTGCATGCCCGCCGCCGAGCTGGTCTGGAGGACCGAGTAGATCTGGTGGGTCTTGCCCTCGCGGATCAGGTTGCGGACCGCGGGGTTCGGGACCAGGACCTCGGTCGCGACGCAGCGGCCTGCGCCGTCCGCGGTCGGCAGCAGCTGCTGGGTCATGATGCCCTGCAGCGCGACGGACAGCTGCACCCGGACCTGGCCCTGCTGGTGGGCCGGGAAGACGTCGATGATGCGGTCGATCGTCTGGGCGGTGTCCTGCGTGTGGAGTGTCGCGAACACGAGGTGGCCGGTCTCAGCCGCCGTCAGCGCCGTCGAGATGGTCTCAAGGTCCCTCATCTCCCCGACAAGGATCACGTCCGGGTCCTGGCGCAGGGCGGCCTTCAGCGCGTCGCCGAAGCTCTGTGCGTCGGAGCCGAGCTCGCGCTGGTTGACGAGGCACTTCTTGTGGGCGTGCAGGAACTCGATCGGGTCCTCGATCGTCATGATGTGCTCCTCGCGCGTGGTGTTGATCTCGTCGATCATCGCCGCGAGCGAGGTGGACTTCCCGGAGCCCGTCGGGCCGGTCACCAGCACGAAGCCGCGGGGCTTGCGGGTGAACTCGTGAACCGAGGCCGGCAGGCCGAGCTCGTCGATCGAGCTCAGGTTGAACGGGATCAGGCGGAAGGCCGCCCCGATCGCACCGCGCTGGTAGTAGGCGTTGACACGGAACCGGGCGTGGCCCGGGATCGAGTAGGCGAAGTCGAGCTGCCAGTCGGTCTCAAGGCGCTGGCGCTGGTCACCGGTGAGGATCGAGTAGACGATCTCGCGCGTGTCAGCGGTCGACAGCTTCGGGTACTCCTCCAGCGGCTGCAGCCGGCCCCTCACGCGAACGGTGGGGTGTGCACCCGAGCTGAGGTGCAGGTCAGATGCACGGCGGTGCACGACCTCCATCAGTAGATCTGCGAAATCGATGTCCATGGTCCCCCCTATCGGTGCCTTTGTCCCGCCCCCGTGCGGCTTGGCGGCGCAGTGGACGAACGTACGATGCTCATGAGGTTCCGATGACCCGCGCGATCTCAGCGATCGACGTGCGGCCCTGCCTGACCTTCTGCAGGCCGTCGTCGCGCAGCCTTGTCATGCCCTGTTCGACCGCCACGTCGCGCATCGCCTCGGCGGGCCGGCGCTCCAGCGTCATCGCCTGCAGCTCCGGTGACATCTTCATCACCTCATACAGCCCGATCCTGCCGCGGTAGCCGCTGCCGCCGCAGCGGCGGCAGCCGACGGGCTCGTATGCCTCGAGCTCCACGCGCGCCTTGTAGCCGCTTTCCTGGAGCACCTTCGCCGGGATGATCGTGCGGCGCTTGCAGTTCGGGCACAGCATCCTGGCGAGCCGCTGCGCGACGATGCAGTCCAGGGAGGAGGCGACCAGGAACGGCTCGATGCCCATCTCGATCAGGCGCGTGATCGCGGATGGCGCGTCGTTGGTGTGCAGGGTCGAGAGCACGAGGTGGCCGGTGAGCGCGGACTCGACGGCGATCTGCGCCGTCTCGCGGTCGCGGATCTCCCCGACCATGATCACGTCCGGGTCCGCGCGGACCATCGCCCGCAGCCCGGTGGCGAAGGTCAGCCCCGCCTTGGTGGAGACCTGCACCTGGGTCAGCCCGGGCATTTCGTACTCGACCGGGTCCTCGACGGTGATGATGTTCTTCTCCGGAGTGTTCAGGAGCTGGAGCGCGGCGTAGAGGGTCGTCGACTTGCCCGAGCCGGTCGGCCCGGTCACGAGCACGGCGCCGTGCGTCTCGCCGCAGGCGCGTTCGAACACTTCGCGCTCGGGGTCGGCCATGCCGAGCTTGTCGAGCTCGACGACGACGGAGTCCTTGTCCAGGACCCTCATCACGATCCCCTCACCGTGCACGCTCGGCAGCGTCACGACACGCAGGTCGACGTGGCGGCCGTCGACGACCAGTCCGACGCGCCCGTCCTGCGGCAGCCGCTTCTCGGCGATGTTCAGCTCGGCCATGATCTTGATCCGCGAGATCATCCCGGCGGCCATCCGCCTCGGGACGGTCGTGACGTCGTGCAGGACGCCGTCGACCCTGAAGCGGACGCGCAGGTCGCGGCCTTCCGGCGCGAGGTGGATGTCCGACGCTCCGCGCTGGACGCCCTGGGCGACGATCTGGTTGACGAGCTTGACGACCGGCGCGTCGTCGGAGGTCTCATGCAGTGCGACGACCTCGGCGCCCTCCTCCTCCTCCTCGGCGGCGTGAGCGGCGGCGGACTCGCCGACGACGTCTTCCATCCGGTCCAGGCGTCCGACGAGAGCTTCGATGTCATCGGGCGCGGCAACCGCGACGCGCACCTCGTAGCCCGTCATGATCGCGATGTCGTCCACCGCCAGCACGTTCGACGGGTCGGCCATCGCGACGAGCAGCGTGCGCTTGTCGGCGAACGCCACGGGCACCGCTTCGTAGCGCTTGGCGATGCCGGTGCTGACGAGGTTGGCGGCCGCCATGTTGACGGAGAACACCCCAAGGTCGAGGTGGTCCAGCCCGTAGCGCTCAGCGAGGGCTCGCGCGAGCCCGTCGGAGGTGAGCGCGCCGCGTTCGATCAATTGGCGCTCGGGTGTGGTGCCTGAGATGCGCGAGCTCTCGAGCGCCTCGTCCACGGCCTCCCTTGAGGCGAGCCCCATTTCGACGATCACGTCTGTCAGGAAGCGCTGTGATGAGCCTCGCGAGGAGGGATGCGTGACGCCGCTCCAGTCACCGCTCTCGGCGGGCGTCGGCGTCGCCTCCGCCTCCGCCTCGGCCTCGATCGCCTCGATGTCGAACTCCAGGTCGGCGTCGCTGACGCCGGGCAGCTCGCCGTCGAGCTCGACCTCGGGCGCGACCTCGAGCGAGCCGGCGTCGATGCCCTCCCCGTCGCCGTTGATCTCGCCGACCACGACCTCGCCCTCGCCCTCGCCGTCCATCCCGAAGATGGCGTGCAGGTCGGGGGTCGCCTTCGCCTTCTGCTTGGCCTCGCTCATGGCGAGCCTCCCTCCAGGTCCGGAGGTGAGCGTCTAGGCGGCCCGGGCGGCCTCCCACATGAGCTCCTCGTCGGGCGTGAGTCCAGTCCAGATCCTGAGGCTGAGCGCGCCCTGAGCGACGAGGATCTGCAGACCGTCGACAGTGTGGGCTCCGTGCGCTCCGGCGGCAGCGAGGAGGGCGGTGGTGTGGGAGGTATAGACAAGGTCGACGACATTTGCGTACTCACCGACCTGATCGAACGTCAATCCCAGTTGGTTGAGCCCACGACCCTCAGTGGCCAAGAGTTGGAGGGACTTGGCCACATTGGCCGCATCTGCGAGCTGGGTGGGTGCCTGCGGCTCATCGGTCAGGCCGACCGAGGTGCAGTTGACGAGCACGTCTGCGGGCGCCGGCGAGGCGACCGCACGCACCCCGAGCTCGCTCGCGAGCTCCCTCGCGCGCTCGGCTGTGCGGTTCCAGACGCTGACCTCGGCGGCGCCCGCTTCGCGCAGCGCCCAGGCCGCCGCGCGTGCGCTGCCGCCGGCCCCGAGAACCAGCGCCCTCATCCCGCGCGGAGCGAAGCCGAGCGCGGCGATCAGGCCGGGCGCGTCGGTGTTCTCCGCCTCGATCGCTCCCTCAGCCGTGAACGTCAGCGTGTTCGCCGCGCCGATCTCGCGGGCCGCCTCGCTGGCGCTGTCGGCGAGCTCGAGCGCCGCGCGCTTGTGCGGGATCGTCGCGTTCACCCCCGCGAAGCCCTGGCCCGGGAGTGCGAGCACCGTCTCGGCGAGCAGCTCGGGCGGGACGGGGAGGCGCTGATAGTGCCAGTCGCTCAGGCCGAGCGCCGCGAGCGCCGCGTTCTGCATCGCCGGCGAGCGACTGTGCGCGACCGGCCAGCCGAGGACGCCGAGGCGCCGCATCACTTCTTGCAGGTCGGGGGGTGACCGCCGTTCTTCGCGACCGCGGCCTGGTACTTCGCGACGTTCGCTTCGAATTCGGCGGCGGTCGTCGAGAACACCTGCTCGCCGCAGCCGTCGGCTCCCGCCACGTAGTAGAGGTAGGGGACCTGCGCCGGGTAGGCCGCGGCGTGGATCGAGGCGTTACCCGGGTTCGAGATCGGCGTCGGCGGCAGCCCGGTGTGCGTGCGCGTGTTGTACGGGGAGTTCATGTGCAGGTCCGCTTCGGTGAGTTCGCCGGTGTACGTGGCGACGTTGTTGCGCAGCTCGACGGCGTAGTAGATGGCGGCGTCGATCCCGAGCGGCATGCCTTCCTTCAGGCGGTTGTAGATGACCGCGGCGATCTTCGCCCGGTCCGCGGGGACGGCGGCCTCGCGCTCGATCATCGACGCGACGATCAGCAGTTCGTACGGCGTCACGTGCAGCGTGCGGGCGCGCGCGAACTCCGTGGCCCCGAAGTTTTCCTTGAACGCGACGAGCTGCTCTTCGGCGAGCCTGCTCGCGGGGGCATGCGCGTCGAGTTCGTAGGTCGCCGGGAACAGGAACCCCTCGAGGTCCGGTGTGCTCTTGGGCGCTCCGTAGTGTTCGGGCTTCAGGATCGGCGAGTGGCGCGTGGCAAGCCTGTAGCTGCCCGTCAGGCCGGCCGTCTTGGCGATCAGGGCGATCTGAGCTCGCGTCTTGCCCTCGGGGATCAGGACGGTCACGACGGCGGGAGCCGGGGGCGCCTTGGCCGAGGACGATTTCAGTGACCTCGCGACCAGCGCGATGGCCGCGAGGACGGCGAGAAGCGCTATGACGGCGAGGATCCGCCCGCCGGCGCGGCCGCCGCGGCGCCGCGGGCGCTCCCCGGAGGTCCGGTCCGTGAGGAACGGCGGTTCCGCGGGCGGCGGCGCGGGATCGGCGGCGGCCTCCAGCTCGGGCTCCGCGGGCACAGGCTCGCCGTAGTCGACCGCCGGCTCCTGCGCGGGCGTGTGCCCGAGCGCCGGCTGCGGCTCGTGTGGCGCCTCCGCGGGCGGCGGGAGAACGGCCGGAACCGTGGGCTCAGGCTCCGGCTCGGCGGGCGCTTCGATCACGGGCTCGGCCTCGGGAAGCGGCGGCTGCGGCGTCGGGTGCGGCGGGCTCTCCGGCTCGGCCGCGGGCACAGGCGGCTCCGGCAGCGGCTCCGGGTCCGCGGGCGCGGGCGGCCCGCCGCGCTGTTCGGCACGGCGGCGTTCGCGCTCCTGACGGTCGCGTTCGCGCTCCTCCGGGGAGCGTTCGCCGTCGCTGCTTGATCGTTCGCCGCGCGCCAAGACCCCTGGACCCTAACGCGAATGCCCCGCGAGCCAGCTCTCGAGCAGGTGCGCGGCGGCGCGTGAATCCTCGCTCGACGTCGATGGGCCGCCCAGGCGCTGCGCCATCTTCGTCGTGAAGCGCTCATCGTGCATATCGACCGGCACGGATGCGCCGAGCCGCCGCTCGAGCCGCGCGGCGAACTCCCTCGTCTCACGCGTCTGGTCGGTGTCGCCCCCGTCCAGCGAGAGCGGCAGCCCGACGATCACCCGTTCGACGTCTCGCTCTCGCACCAGCGCCGCGATCGCCGCCATCCCGCGCTTGCTCGCCGGCCGCTCGATCTCATCGATCGGCGTCACGATCGTCCCGGTCGGGTCACTCACGGCGCAGCCGCACCTCGCGCTGCCGTAGTCGAGCGCCAGCACCCTCATCGCTCACGCACGCCCGCGGGGCGGGCCGCTCATGCCAGCGCTGACTCGATCGCGGCGCGGCCGGCGTCGATGGCGGCCGCGAGCTTCTCCGGGTCGCGGCCGCCGGCCTGGGCCATCGTGTCGCGCCCGCCGCCGCCGCCGCCCGCGACGGTCGCGGCGACCTTGACGACCTCGCCGGCCTTCACGCCCCGCTGGACCAGCGACGGTGCGACGCTCGCCACGAGGTGAACGCGGCCGTCGGCCGCCGTGCCGAGCAGGATCGCGGCATCACCGAGGCGACCCTTCAGCCTGTCGACGGCGTCCAGCAGCGACTTGGCATCCGGCACCGAGACCGCTGCGGCGAGAACGGTGGCGCCGGAGACCTCGCCGGCGGCGGCCGCGAGGGCGTCGAGGTCGACCGCGCCCTCACCGTCGCCGGCGCCGCCGGACTTCAGCGCCTTCTCCAGGCGCTTGCGCTCGGCGGCGAGCGAGCGCACGGCGCCGGGCAGATCCTGCGGGCGGGTGCGCAGCTCCGCGCTCACGTCGCCCAGCAGGCGGTCGTGTTCACGCAGCATCTCGACAGCGGCGGGGCCCGTGAGGGCCTCGATCCTCCTCACGTTCGAGGAGCTCGACGTCTCCGACAGGATCCTGAAGGGCCCTATCTCCGCGGTCGACCGCACGTGAGTGCCCCCGCACAGCTCGCGCGAGTAGTCGCCCTCGCCGATCTCGACCATGCGGACGATGTCGCCGTACTTCTCTCCGAACAGCGCCATCGCGCCGAGCTTGCGGGCCTCGTCCAGCGTCGTGGTGAGCGGGCGGACCGGGTCGTTGCGCGAGATCCATCCGTTGACGCGATCCTCGACATCGCGGAGCTCCTGCGCTGTCAGCGCCTGCCCGTGGCTGAAGTCAAAGCGGAGCTTGTCGGGTCCCACGTAGGAGCCGGCCTGGCGGACGTGGCCGCCGACGCGCTCGCGAAGCGCGGCCTGAAGCAGGTGGGTGGCGGTGTGGTTGCACTCCGTCGCGTGGCGGGTGACGCGATCCACCCGCGCGAGCACGCTCTCGCCCTCGTGCAGGGCCCCCTCCTTCACCCTGACGGCGAGCGCCTGGTCGTCGCCGAGCCTGAGCACGTCCTCCACCAGCACCGTGCAGTCGCCGTCCTCGCATTCGATAGTGCCGACGTCCGCGACCTGGCCGCCGCCGGCGGCATAGAACGGGGACTCGCTGAGCTTGACCAGGTAGCGGGCTCCGGACCCTGCGCCGTTGCCCGGCGGCGCCTCGTCCGGCAGGCTGGCGAGCGCGCTGACCGTCGTCCGCTGCTGCTCGGTCTCATAGCCTGTGAAGCGCGTCGGCTCGGCGGCAGCTGCCACGAGCGCACCGGCGAGCTCGCGGGTGCTCACGCCCTCGCCCGCCGCGACGGCGGCGCCGCGGCCCCCGGCCCTCCCCCGCGCTCGCTGCTCATCCATCAGCTGCTCGAACTCGCCCTCGATCCCCAGGCCCTCCTCGGCGAGCAGCTCGCTCGTCATCTCATACGGGAAGCCGTAGGTGTCGTGCAGGCGGAACACCTCCTCGGCCGCGATCGCGTCCGCGCCCTCCTCGCGGGCCCGCGCGATGTGCTCACGGAGCGTGGACATGCCCTGCGCGATCGTGCGGCCGAAGCCCTCCTCCTCCGCGGCGAGCCACATGTCCGTGACCTCGGCGTGCTCGGAGAGCTCGGGGTAGGCGGCGCCCATCACCTCGCGCACCCGCCCGGAGTAGCGCACGAGGAAGCCGGGCTCGAGCTCCAGCGCACGGCCCTGCTGGATCGCGCGCCGCATCACCCTGCGCAGAACGTAGCCACGGTCCTCGTTGGAGGGCACGACACCGTCGGCCGTCAGAAAGGTCATCGCGCGCGAGTGGTCGGCCAGGATCCGCAGCGCCCGGTCTGACTCCTGCTCCTCACCGTATGTCCTGCCCGACAGCTCCTCGCCGAGCTCGATCAGCGGCCGGAACTGGTCGGTTTCGAAGACCGACTGCTTGCCCTGCAGGATCGCAGCCATCCGGTTCAGGCCGAGGCCCGTGTCGATGTTGTTCGCCGGCAGCGGCTCGAGGACCGAGCCGCCGCCGCTGGCGGGCTGCTGGTCGTACTGCATGAAGACGAGGTTCCAGTACTCAAGGAAGCGCTCGTTCTCGCCGCCGGGCAGATCGTCGGGCGAGCCGTGCTCGACACCGCGATCGATGTACAGCTCCGAGCATGGCCCGCACGGCCCCGTCGGGCCGGCCTGCCAGAAGTTCTCCGAGCGCGGGCACGGCACGATCCGCTCGCGCCTGACGCCGAGCTCCAGCCAGCGGTCGATCGCCTCCTGGTCCGGGCCGAGCCCGAGCTCCTCGTCGCCCTCGAACACGGTCACCCAGATGTCCCTCTCGTCGAAGCCGAAGACCTCGCGCGAGAGCTCCCACGCGTACTGGATGGCCTCCGCCTTGAAGTAGTCGCCGAAAGAGAAGTTCCCGAGCATCTCGAAGAACGTGAGGTGACGGGCGGTGTTGCCGACGTTGTCGATGTCAACCGTCCGGAAGACCTTCTGGCAGTCGGTCAGGCGTGGCGACGGCGGCGTCTCCTGGCCGAGGAAGTAGGGCTTCAGCGGGTGCATCCCTGCGACGGTGAGCAGCGCCGACGGGTCGTGCGCGGACGGCACCAGCGACGCCGACGGGATGCGCATGTGGCCGCGCTCCTCGAAGAAGGCGAGGTACTTCTCACGGATCTCATCGGAGTTCATGCCGCGGATCTTAGGCGCGCCCGCCCGGCAGGGCGGTGATCGTGCCGTGGCCGACGATCAGATCCCCCGAGTAGAGGCAGGCGATCTGCCCGGGGGCGGTGCGCTCGACGGCATCATGCAGCGCGACCGCGAGGAGGTCGTGCGTTCCGGCCCGCAGGTCCCCCTCGATCGTGCACGGGTGCATCCTCCCGTGGGCGCGGACCCGCACCGTCTCGACGCACGCTCCCTCGCCGTGCAGCGTCACGCCCGAGAGGGTCAGCGAGCTCGACAGCAGCTCATGGCGCGGCCCGACGGTGACCGTGTTGGAGCCGGTGTCGGTCGCGAGCACGTAGAGCGGCTCGCGCGAGGAGACGCCAAGGCCGTGGCGCTGCCCGACCGTGTAGACGTGCGCGCCGGCGTGCTCTCCGAGCGTCCGCCCGTCGAGATCGACGATCGGCCCGGGGCGCGACCCGAGGCCGCCGTGGCGGGCCAGGAACGTGCGCTGCCCGGTACCGGCGAGGAAGCAGAGATCCTGCGAGTCCGGCCGGCGCGCGACGGGTACATCCGCGCGCTCGGCGAGCTCGCGGACCTCGGGCTTGCTCAGCTCGCCGAGCGGGAAGCGCATCCGCGCGAGCGATTGCGGCGAGAGCGCGCACAGCACATAGCTCTGGTCCTTGGCGACGTCCACCGCCATCCGCAGCAGCGGTCCCTCCTCGACCCGCGCGTAGTGCCCTGTGGCCAGCTCCCGGGAGCCGAGGCGGTCCGCGAGCTCTAGCATCGCGTCGAGCCGGACGTTCCCGTTGCAGCGCACGCAGGGGTTCGGCGTGAGGCCCGCCGCGTGATCGGCGAGCCAGCCTTCGACGACGCCCGCGCGGAACTCGGCGCGCAGGTCGATCGACAGGTGCGGCATCCCGAGCCCGTGGGCGAGCTCACGCGCGCCGCGCACGGCCTGCGCCGAGCAGCAGCTGAGGTCGCCGTCGTTCTCGGGATCCGACCACAGCTCGAGAGTGACCCCTACCGCATCGGCGCCGGACCGGGTGACGAGCAGTGCCGCGGTCGCGCTGTCCACGCCGCCGCTCATCGCGACGAGTGTGCGGGACCCCTGCTCGGCCAGGCGCGCGTGCTGGCGCGCCGCAGCTCCGAGCGCGCGATGCAGCGCGTCGGCCGCCAGTTCGGCGGCGTGGATCTTGGGAGGCGAGAGGCCTCCGAGCTCGGCGGCGATGTCTGCGGCTCCGATGCGTGCAGCCTGCAGCAGCGGTGCGCCGCGCACGAGCGAGATCACCGCGCTGCCCGCGGCGATCGTCGCGCCGCAGCCGTCCGCGTCAAAGCCGGCGTCCCCGATCAGGCCCTCGCGGTCGTCCTGCACGCGCAGTGAGACGCGGATCAGGTCGCCGCACGCGGCGCCGCCCGCGGCGCCGGTCACGGCGCCGTCGGGAACGTGACTCCTGCCGAGCGGATACTGCAGGTGATTTGCGAGGTGCTCGGGGCTTGCGCTCACCCGAGCGAGTGTAGGGCTAGGACGCGCGCGCGTCGGCGATTGCCTGCCGGATCGCGTAGACGTCCTGCAGGCCCGTGAGGGTGATCGTGTGCCCGTGCTTGTTGATCACGAGCAGGGTCGGCGTGCCGTTCACCTGCACGCCGCGTGTGATCGAGCCGAAGTAGGTGACCTGGCCCGCGGATCCTTCGTGGACGGCGACCTTGCCGCCGCCGGAGGCGATCGTGCGGACCTCGCGGTGCACGGCTTGGTCTGCGGCGCCCGCGGGCGTCCAGAACAGCAGCACGACGACGTCGCCCTTGGCGAGGTCGGATTCGACCATCTTCTGTCCCGCGGGAGCGCCGGGCGTGACTTTCACGACGGTCGTGCCGCTGGTGCTCGGGGCCTTCACCGGAGCCGGCGGCGCCGCGGCTTTCGTGGCGGGCGCGACGGCCGTGGTGCTCGTCGTGGCGGTCCCGCCTGTCGTCGAGGCCTGCGCCGACTTGCTTTCAAGTTCTTTTGCGTTCTGCTGTGAGGTCGCCACCGCGCCGTGGGCTTTGGAGATCGCGCCCGTCAGCCCCGCGACGCCGGGGGCAGCGCCCTTGTAGACGGGGGTCGGGGCGGCCGCGGCTTTTTCCTGGGCGGCGGCGCTCGGCGTGGTGGTCGCTGACGACGGCGCCGATCCGCTGGATTCGGTGGTGCTGGCGGAGCGTCCGTGGATCGCGAACAGCCACACCGCGGCGAGCAGGCCTGCGGCCACAAGGGCGATCTGGAAGGGTCGTGAGATCTGATCCATCAGGAACCCCTTCGGCATTCGCGCCGAAGAAGTTGAGTGCCTGTTTTCGGCGTGGACGCGTCCATGCAACGAGCCGCCCCGTCCAGCGGGCCCGCCGATGCCCGTCGGCGCCGTGCTAGAGGGCGTGAGCGCCGCGCAGGACGGCGTGGATCACGGCGTCTGTGGCGATCGGCTCCTGGCCACCCTCCTGCATGTCGCGCAGGACGCTCTGCCCGCCGCTGACGATCGCGACCCACCTCGCGCCAAGGTCGCCGGCGTGCCCGAGCTGACCCTTCAGCGAGCGGCCGCCGAGGTCCATCAGCGCCGGGACACCCGCGGCGCGCGCCTCGGTCAGCAGCGCGAACGCGGCTCGCGAGCTCTCGATGCCCTTCTCCTGGAGGGCGATGAACAGCTCGACCACTGGAGCGGCAGCCGGCTGGGGGTCGCCTGCGAGCAGGATCCGCTCGACGCCCGCGGCCCAGCCCATGCCGGGGGTCCTCGGGCCTCCGAGCTGCTCGATCAGTCCGTCGTAGCGGCCTCCGCCTCCTACCCCGCTCTGTGCGCCGAGGGCGTCGGAGGTGAACTCGAAGACGGTGCGCGTGTAGTAGTCGAGGCCCCGCACCAGCGTCGAGTCGATCTCATACGGCAGGCCGGCCGCGTCGAGCATTGCTCGCACGTGCTCGAAGTGCTCGGCATCGTCGCTGTCGAGATGGTCGAGCAGCCGCGGTGCGCTCTTCATCACCTCGCGCGTGCCGGGGTGATCCGAGTCGAACGCACGCAGCGGGTTCAGGTCGATCCTGCTCCGGACGTCCTCGGAGATCTGCTCGTCGTTCGCGCGCAGGTGCTCGGCGAGCATCTCCCGGTAGCGGCTGCGGCTCTCGGGGCTGCCGAGGCTCGACAGGCGCAGGCGGACGTCCCTGACGCCCATCTCGGCGAGCAGCCTCGACGCCAGCACGATCGACTCCGCGTCGACGGCGGGGTCCTCCGAACCGAGCGCCTCGGCGCCGACCTGCCAGAACTCCCGGTAGCGGCCCGCCTGCGCGCGCTCGTGGCGGAAGAAGCTCGAGAGATACCAGAGCTTCACCGGGAGCCGGCGCTTGTGCATGCCGTGCTCGACGAACGCGCGGCACACCGGCGCGGTGCCCTCGGGCCGGAGCGTCAGCGAGCGCCCGCCGGCGTCCTCGAACGTGAACATCTCCTTGCGCACGATGTCGGTGGACTGCCCGACGCCGCGCGAGAACAGCTCGGTCGACTCGAACACGGGTGTCTCGATGCGCTCGTAGCCGGCGCCCTCGAGCAGGGCGCGCGCTCGCGACTCGAGCGTGGCGCGCGCGGCCGCCTGCTCCGCGAGCACATCGAACGTGCCCCGCGGCGCTTTGACCTTCGCGGCACTCAACTTGCGGCCGGCACGCGGGGGACTCGAGCTCGGATCTCGCTCAGAAACGGGTTGCTCGCGACCTCCGCGCCGAGCGTGGTCACTCCCATGTGCCCCGGATACACGACGGTCTCCGCGGGATACGCGCGCACGAGCGACTCGATCGAGCTCTCGAGGGTGCCCCAATCGCCGCCGGGCAGGTCGACCCTCCCCACCGAGCCCTGGAACAGCACGTCGCCGGAGAGGAGCACGCCGGCGGCCGCATAGGTCACGTGCCCCGGGCTGTGCCCGGGCGTGGAGAGGACGTCCAGCTCTAGGCCCGCGAGCGACAGGTGCTCTCCCCCCTTCACCAGGTGCTCGGGCTCGTGTGACTCGAACGGCCCGAACCCGGGCGGCACCCAGCTCATGACGTCCGACAGCAGCGGCCGCTCGATCTCCGGGCAGTAGACGGGCGCTCCGGTGGCGGCCGCCACGGGCGCGACGGCGCCGATGTGGTCGAAGTGGCAGTGCGTGAGGAGGATCGCCTCGATGCTCACGCCGAGCGCCTCCGCCGCCGTCAGCAGCCGCTCGGCCTCGTCCCCCGGGTCGACGATCACGGCGGCTGTCGCCTGAGGTGAGGCGCGCACGATGTAACAGTTCTCCTGGACAGGGCCGACGGTGAACGCGCGGACGTCGGGCGCGCTCATTTCGATGCCGCCTTGCCGCCACCGCCCGCGGCGGCCTTCTTGCGCATCCTGCGGTCGTACATCCACCTGTCGCTGTAGTAGCTGATCGGTATGTACATCAGGAGCACGATCGGGAACAGCGCGATCGCCTGGTTCGGCTTGTTCAGGAGGATGATCACGACGAGCATCATCAGGATCGCCGCGAACATCGAGCGCACGAATGCGCCCTTCCATGTCGGCGGCTTGTCGCGGCGGTCCACTTCCTTCTCGCGGGCCTTGGCGGCCTCGCTCCCCTTGCCGCTCTTCTCGGCGGCCGTCGGCTTGCGGCCGGTGCGGCCGCGTGACTCCACGACCCCGGCGGCGTTGCCGCGATGCTTGGTCTGACGCTTGCGCTTTGTCTGTGCCATGCCTAGGAGCCTAATGCGTTCTCGATCAGGTGTCGGGAAGGATCGAAACCCGGCATCGGCAGATCGTCCGGAAAACCCGCCATCGCGGCCGCAGGCGCGAGTCCCACCAGCTCGGCGCTCGCGACCGCGGCTCGCTCACGGACGGCCGCGACGACCTCCGCGAGCGAGATGTCAAACGGCCGCTCGATATTCATCGAGACCTGCGCCACGTCCCCGGCCAGGAGCACACCGATCGCCCTCACCCCGGGCAGCCCTCCACCTGGCGACTCCCGTATCTGCGCCGCGATCTCCCTGGCCCGCCGGATCCCGGCCGGGGGCGCGAGTTGCAGGTTGAACGCCACCAGCGGCGGCCTGGCCGCGACGAGCGTCGCGCCAGCGGACGGGTGGATGCGGGCCGGCCCGAAGTCCGGGCTCAGCACCGGCTGCCCGTCGCGGCCGGCGCCCGCGACGCGCGCGGCCAGGCCGCGCACACCGCCGCGCCTTAGCTCGGCGCGAGTGCGAGGCGGATGGTGCTCATCGGCGGTGAGCTCGCCGTAGAGGAACACGGGCACACCGAGCTCCTCGCCGATTCGCTCGGCCAGCACGAGCGCGCCCGCGCACGCAGCGCCCCTTTGCCCCGGATCCGGGTAGACGATCGGCGCGACGTCCAGCGCGCCGACGTGCGGGTGCTGGCGCGTGTCGACGTCCGCGGCGGTGAGGATGTCGATCCGCTGCACCGCCACACGCGCCGCCGCGAGCAGGCCGTCGATCAGGCCCGGGCCCGAACCAGCGGCCGTGAAGACGGAGCGATGGTGATCCGCGTCGCTGTGGACGTCGAGCAGCCGCACGCCGCCCACCGGCTCAGCGGTGAGCGCAGAGGCGATCGTGTCGATCAGCGCCAGATTGCGTCCCTCCGACACGTTCGGGACGGCCAGGAGTGTCGAGTCCGCGGTCACCTCGGGGAGGCTAGTGGCCCTCAGCTCGTTCCGGGCAGCGACGGCTCCGGCTAGACTGCACCGTCATCCGGGCCGGAGTAGCTCAGTCGGTTAGAGCAGCGGAATCATAATCCGCGTGTCGGGGGTTCGAGTCCCTCCTCCGGCATCAGAACGACACGCTGCTAATCCGGGGCTCTTTCTGCCGCGAGCGCCTCGTGGTCGGCGTCAGAGCCGCGAGTGCTTTTCGACCGGGCTCCCCGGCGAAGCGGGATACTGCCTGCGATGGCTGAGGAGTCCGCGACCCCCGACCTGGTGGAGCTCGTACGCCGCAGCGTTCAGGCTGCGAGCGACCGCGATCTTGATTGGGTGCTCACGCTTTATGCCCCCGACGCGGTGTGGGACATGTCGCCGTTGGGGATGGGCACATTCGAGGGGGTCGAAGCGATTCGTGGCTTCATGGAGGACTGGCTCGGCGCGTACGAGGTGTATGCGATGGAGGCCAAGGAGATCGTGGACCTCGGGAGCGGGGTCTCGTTTGCCGTGATCCTTCAAAAAGGGCGTCTCGTCGGTAGCAGCGGTGAGGTTCACCTGACTTATGCGGCGACGGGCGTGTGGGAGAACGGTGTCATGACAAGGAGCACGAATTACGGCGACATCGAGGAGGCTCGTGCCGCCGCCGAGCGCCTCGCGAAGGAACGCGGATAGGCGATCGCGGTGGAGTCCACGACCCCGACCTGGTCGACCTCGTGCGCCAGCTCTTTGAGGCTTCCAATCGCGGGACCTCGACGCGGTGATGCGCTTCTACGCCCCCGGCGGTGTCTGGGAGGCGACAGGCATAGGTCGGAGCTTCGAGGGCCCGGCAGCGCCGGCAGTCTCGTGCGACATCGTCTACGTCCGCTCCCGGGCGAGGCGTACGGCGGCAGCACGAGCGGCGTCGACGTCGGAGTACTGCGTGACGCGCACCATGGACCCGGCATCCCATACCCCGACGCTCCCATAGCGGATCGTGACCTCACCGCTACTCCCTGTCGGCCGGCCACGCTGAACGAATACCCCGAACGTGACCCCGCCGCCGAGATCGACCAGTTCCTCTTCGTCGATCTCGAATTCGTCGTAGGAGCCGAGCCAGTCTTCGAAGAAGCCCCGGATCGCAGCCACACCCTCGTATGCGCCCAGCCCCATCGGCGAGAGGTCCCAGACCGGCTCCGGGCCCCAGATGCTCATCATCGCGTCGATGTCTCGACGGCTCGCGGCCTCGTTGCCCCGCCGGGCGATCGCCACCAGGTCGGGGGTCGCGGACTCCTCAGCCATGACGGGAGTATCCCGCAGGCCGAGCCCGGTCAACGCAAAGATAGGTCAGGGCAAACGGCGCCCTCCCGGCGTGGCACCCGAGAGCGCGCCTGAGCCCATCTCGTGCGCCTAGACTCCCGCGCTTGGGACTTCACGCGCGTCTCGCGCCGTTCACCAGGGGGGAGTTGCGACTCGCTCCATCGACACGCCAGCTTCCCCCTCGGGTGGCATGGTTTTGGCTGCAGGCCCGTGCCCGTGCGCAGCGGCGCGACGACCAGTTCAGCTTGGCCTCGGCGGCACGGCCGTCCGATCTCCGCACGTTGCTCGACCTCGCCGAGACGCGCTCCGCTGTAGTCGAGCTTGGCACCGGTACGGCCTGGACGGCGATCATCCTCGCCCTCGCCGATCCCGAGCGCGTCGTCATCTCTTATGACCCGTCTGTGCGAAGGGAGCGCGAGGGCTATCTCAACCTCGTCCCTGAGCGAGTCCGAAGTCGCGTCAAGCTGCGTGATCAGCCCGACGTGACCGGCCCGCAGCAGGACGACCCCCCCGTCGAGATGTTGTTCATCGGCTCAGCACACGAGCGGGAGGCGGTCGTGGCCGCTTTCCTCGCGTGGCGGGATGCGCTGGCGCCCGGAGCCGTGGTCGCCTTTCACGACTATGACAACCCGTCGTGGCCGGGAGTCAGGGAGGCGGTCGACGAGCTCGGCCTACAGGGCCGCCGCAGCGGCGGCATGTTCATCTGGACGGCGCCGACGTCGCCTGGGCCGGGGGCGAGCACTGCCCCCGCACGCGCGCCGGACGGCGAAGCCTGAGCACGGCCGATCACGCGGCGAGCAATCACCAGCGGCGCCGTGCTCGGCGCCGCTCTGGTTGTGCAGTTGTCGCTAGGGCCGCGCTTCCAGGATCAGGTTGAATGGCGTTTCCGTCGCGCGGCGCACGCGTGTGAAGCCGCCCTGTTCGAGAACCTCTCTCAGCCGCGCCTCGCCGGCCTGAGCGCCGAGCGCGAGGCCGACCTCTTGGGACAGGGACGCCGGCGTGCAGATCACCGTGGAAGCGCCGTAGAAGATCCGCCCCACCGGGTTCAGGTTGTCCGCCACGCTGTCGTTCGCGAAAGGCTCGACGATCATCCAGGTACCGTCCGGCTTCAGGGTCTGCAGGACGTGCGCTGCGGCGCCGACGGGGTCGCCCATGTCGTGCAGGCAGTCGAACGCGCACACCAGGTCATAGCCGTGGCCCGGGTATTCCTTCGCTGCGTCGGTGGCGAAGGTGATGCGATCGTCGACGCCCGCTTCCTTGGCGGCCTGGTGAGCACGCTCGATCGAATCGGCGTGGTAGTCGAACCCGAAGAATTCGGAGTTGGGGAACGCCTCGGCCATGATGATCGTCGACGCTCCGTGACCGCAGCCGATGTCGGCGACCTTGGCTCCCCGCTCGAGCTTCTCGCGGACACCCTCGAGCGCCGGAATCCAGTCCGCGACGAGGCTGCCGCGGTAACCGGGACGGAAGAAACGCTCGGTGCCGCGGAACAGGCGATGGTCGTGCTCATGCCAGCCCATACCCTCGCCACTGCGGAATGCCTCGGTGATCTCCTCCTCGTCGGCGTACAGCGAGGCGATCAGGTCGTAGATGCCGAGGATGTAGAACGGGCTGTCCTCGTCGGCGAGCGCGAGCGCGTGCTCATCGGGGAGCGTGTAGCGCTCGGTCTCCGGGTCGTAGCTGACGTAGCCACCTGCCGCCTGGTTGGCGAGCCACTCGCGCACGTAGCGCTCAGCGGCTCCGGAGCGCTCGGCCAACTCGCTCGAGGTGAGCGGTCCGGAATGTGCCATCGCTCGGTAGAGCCCGAGCCTCTCGCCGATCAGCATGAGCGGCGCGCTGATCACCGCGCCCATGTCGGTCACCGCCTGCCCCATGAAGGCTTCCAGCTTGGCCTGGTCAACCTGCGTCGCGCTCATTTGGCGCCTCCTTCGGCCTCGGGACGGCACCCGACCTGCAGCCACCGTCCACGTTTGCTTTCACCGCGAGGCCACGGCCCAGTCCTCCGAGACAGCGGCCAGCGGACGGACTTTCAGAGTAATGGGCGTGTTCGACGCGGTCCATGGCTAGCCGCTACGGATTACCGCGCCGGCCCAAGCCCACCCGCGGGAGCGACGCATCGAACGCGCTGCCCCCCGTCGCCCGGACTGTCAGTTGCAGATCCTGCAGTGCCCGTGTCCGCAGTCGCATGAGGGCGGGGCGAACCCAGCCGAACCCGGGCCCCATCGGCGCAGCCACTGCAGCGCCGCGAGCTCGGTCCGGTCGCCGACTCCGCCCGGCCAGCAGCTCCCCAGCATCGACGCG
>Ga0209698_10001312_pt1 | contig 28649 bp, 21 predicted proteins | sample LitLauG_LLR_2012_FD_187203 | JGI IMG/M metagenome (GOLD analysis project Ga0209698, IMG submission 187203) | Freshwater sediment microbial communities from Pennsylvania, USA - Little Laurel Run_MetaG_LLR_2012 (SPAdes) (version 2) | ecosystem: Environmental > Aquatic > Freshwater > Creek >... | reverse complement strand
TTGCCCCACCCTTCCCGCGTTCTTGGCGGGAGGGTGGGCTCTCGCCAGCTGCCGGAAACTCTGGGATAGACGACACGTTCGCCAATTTTCTCCGCGTCCTCCGTGTCCTCTGCGGTGGGATTTATTGTTTCATCCCCAACTGCCAGAATAGAAACGAATACACATCGGTGAACTCTTCAATTTGCTTCGTTACTGGCTTGCCTGCGCCGTGGCCGGCTTTCGCCTCGATTCTTAGCAGGATGGGACGCGTCTTGCTCTGACCATTCCTCGCTTCGGCTTGCATCTCGGCGGCCATTTTTTTCGCGTGCATGGGATCGACCCGGGTGTCGAAATCTCCGGTCATAAATAAAATCGCGGGATACTCCGTGCCCGGCTTTACGTGGTGGTATGGGCTGTAGGCGTAGAGCCATTTGAACTGTTCGGCATTCTCTGCGCTGCCGTATTCCGGGATCCAAAGTTTGGCGATCTGAAAATTCTGGTAGCGCAACATATCGAGCAGCGGGACCTGGCACACCACGGCACGGAACAGGTCGGGACGCTGTGTCATCATGGCGCCCATCAGGAGGCCGCCGTTCGATCCGCCCTGGATCGCGAGATGATTCCTGTCCGTATATTCTTCGGAGATGAGGTGCTCGGCGGCGGCGATCATGTCGTCAAAGACGTTCTGCTTTTTGTCGAGCATGCCGGCGCGGTGCCAGTCTTCACCGAACTCGGCGCCGCCGCGCAGGTTGGCCACGGCGAAGACGCCGCCGTGTTCCATCCAGAGATACGCGGTGCGGCTGAAACTGGGCGTCAGGCTGATGTTGAATCCGCCATAGGCGGTGAGCAGCGTGGGATTCTTTCCGTTCTTCTCCAGACCTTTCTTATGCACAATGAACATCGGGACGCGTGTGCCGTCTTTCGACTTGTACCACTCCTGCGCGACTTCATAGTCCGACGGATCGATGGAGGGGGCGTCGACCTTGGTCCAGAGGGTCGGATTTGCGATGGCTTCGCCCTCGATAGAATTCTTCCCGGCGGTCTTGTAGTGCACCGGCGTCAGATCGACGCGGTAGATGCTGGGCGGAACCGTGAAGGAGTGGAAGCCGACGAAGGTCTCGTCGTGATTCCAGCGGCCGGTGGTTTGGAACACTGTGCCAATTGCAGGAAGCCAGATGTCAGTGATCTTTTTGCCTTCGAGGTCGAACAGCTTCAGCTGTGAAGTCGCGTTCTGCTCGTACTGCGCGAAGAGCTTGCCACCGTAGACCGAGACGTTTTGTAGTACGGCATCGCTCTGCGGAATGATTTCCTTCCACGCTTCGCGATCGAAGTTCCCTGCATCGGTCACGAACACGCGATAACGTGGAGCATCTTCGTTGGTTACGAGGTACACCTTGCCGTCGTACACCTCAGCCCCGTAATTAAAATCTTTCCCCGTAGTCAGCCGCGACGGAGGATTCTTTCCCTTCAGGTCCATCAGGTACAGTTCGGACTTGGTCCATCCTTGCGAGACGTGAATGAGCAGCCAGCGGCCGTCGTTGGAAAGAAAGACGCTGGGCCAGTCTTCGGGATCGCGGCCTTCGCCGAAGATGAGGTCGTCAGTGTCGGGATCGGTGCCGAGTTCGTGGAAGAAGACGTGGCGGTTGTACATCTCCTGGCCGGCGGGAACGTCGCCCTTCTTCGGATAGCGCGTGTAGTAGAAGCCGATGTTGCCGTGCAGCCATGCGATGGAGCAGGCGCGCGTGCGCTCGATGGTGTCGGAAAGAATCGCGCCGGTTTTCGTCTCGACGATGTGCAGGGTGGACATCTCGGAACCGCTAGCTGAGGTGCCGTAGGCGACGAACTGGCCGTTATCCGAGGGCTGAAACCAGTCGAGGGCGATGGTGCCGTCGGCCGCGAGTTGATTGGCATCCACGAGAATGCGGTCGGGACCGTTCAGGCTGTCGCGCACATAAAGGACCGGCTGGTTCTGCATGCCCTCACGCTTCGTATAGAAGTAGTGCTTGCCGGTGATCATCGGCGGCGTGATGCTGCCGATGGAGAGCAGCTCGGTCAGGCGCTTCTGAATGGCGTCGCGGCCGGGCAGGGGATCGAGAAGGGAACGGGTGTAGGCCATCTCGTCGGCTACCCACTTCTGCGTCGCCGGAGAGTTGCCGTCCTCGAGCCAACGGTAATTGTCGGTGACTTTGGTGCCGTGGTGGAGGTCGACGACGGGCTTGGCGTTCGCCTTCGGAGGCGAGGGGGCAGACGATGTGGAGGAAGAGGAAGGCTTCTGCGAATCTCCCGCATAAACGGCTGCGGCGCAAAACGGGAACAGAGAAAGAAGAGAAAAAAGAGCCACAGAAGACCGCCCTCCCGGCATAACCACCTCGACTGATGGAAGCCTATCAAAAGCAGCGATTCAACGCAGCGAACGGGCTCGTTTTCAGGAGCAGCCCTGAAATGCTATGATGATGAAGTCATCGAGGCCGGGCCGTCAGCGCCCGCCGCTACACTCCTCAGTAGCTCAATGGCAGAGCATCCGGCTGTTAACCGGAGGGTTGTAGGTTCGAGTCCTACCTGAGGAGCCATTTCTTTCCTGCCGTAAATCCTGGCGATTTCCATTTCAGAAAATCGATGTCCTGGTTTTGCCTGGCAAGGCTCAGGGGCGGACGTTTTTGTTCTAGAACAAACTTCCGGGGAAAAACTTTCGCTGACCTGAGCCGATCTCAGGAGGTCGTCTTTCGACACCACCGACGCAGAAGCGTTCGGCCGGGGTCCAATCGGTCGGGGCCGAATTCGTAGAAGTGCTTTCCTTTGTTGCCCATAGCGATCTCAGAGGCCACGTTCTGAGAAATCCTGAGAACCTCTGAGCGTGGCTCTAAAGACTTCTGAGTGCCTTCCCACGCAAGATCGCTCACGTTGGCTGGCGGTCCCCGGACGAGTCGATGTGGCGAGCAATGTATCACGAGTTTCGGCGCTGGGCGAAGGTCACGGGGAAGCATCGGCCGACGTATCGCAAGACCGAGGTCACGCTGGAGACCGATCGGATCTGGATCATCCGCAGGACGCGCACTTCGCGAGGGTGGTGCGGGGAATGCGGCCGGGAGGTGGACTTGATTCGAGCGGGAGAGGCAGCGGCGATTGCAGGGAGGATTCAACTGCCGCTCTCCGCCGATGACAGTGAGCAGGCGTGGCACTGGGTCGAGGGAGCAGACGGGTCGATGCTGATCTGTCTGCCGTCCGTGGTGGGTCGGGATTAGGGGATGTGGGCTCCAAAAATTCACAACAAGAGGAAGGTGTGTCATGAAACGGGAAAAAAGATCTATCGCCGAAAATAAACTTTCGATTCAACGTCTGATTCGCTATGCATTCACAGCCGTGGTGGCTTGTTCGAGTCTGGCCATGGCGCAACACTGGGAGGCAGCGCCGCAGTTTCCAGGAATGGGCGCCGGGACAGCACTACTCAGAAACGATGGGACCGTGATGGTGCAGGAGATGACCGGCCAGGCGAGCCAGGGTGGTAGCCCAACCGGAAACTGGTTCGTTCTGATTCCAGATAAGTTTGGCAGCTACACCAGCGGCACGTGGGCGCAGATCGCGTCGATGCCGGACAACTATGCGCCACTTTACTATGCTTCGGCGGTATTGCCTGGGGGCAAGATTTACGTGCAAGGCGGAGAATACAACGGCAGCTCGGGCAAACAGGTGGAAACGAACTTCGGAGTTCTCTACGAGAAGACCAGTTCGGGGTTTGCCTGGGTGCCGCTCACCACTTCTCCTGGGGGCCTTTCTCAGGTCGGAGACGCTCAAAGTATTCTGTTGCCGAACGATCCCGTTACCGGCCACGGGAGGCTGTTGGTGGGTAATTGCTGTTCTGGGGAACAGAACATCCTTGATCTGTCGACCCTGACATGGACCACCGTTGGCACCGGGAAAACCGATGGCAACTCAGAAGAAGGATGGACCATGCTGCCCGACGGGAAAGTCCTGACCATTGATACGAATACGAAAACGCACGTCGAAGCTGAGGTGTTCGTTCCCAATCCGGCTGCAGGAAAAACGAACTGGACGCGAGTCAAGAACCTTCCCGCAAACAATCCCCTGGTCTATAACTGTGTCGAAACCGACGGGAGCCACCTGGGCAATGAGATTGGACCTGCGGTATTGCGGCCTGACGGCACGGTATTTGCCACGGGCGCAAACGGCCTGACAGCCATCTACAACTACAAGACGAATACGTGGAAGGCTGGTCCAGTGATTCCACCGAATTCAGCGGGTGAGGGTCAGGATGGTATCGCCGACGGTCCCGCGGCCTTGCTGCCCAATGGGCATGTACTGATGATGACCTCGAACATCAACCCGTGCATCGAGCCTCCAGCCGATTTTTACGAATTCGACGGGACCTTCATCAACCGCGTTCCGGGTCCGCCGAACGCGGGGAACGAGGTGTCGTTTGACGGACGTATGGTCGAACTGCCGAGTGGGCACATTTTTTTCACCGACGGTTCATCCGACGTTGAAATCTTTTTCCCGACTGGTGGCCCGCTCGCTTCCTGGGCTCCCAGCATCACGAGTTTCCCCGCGACGGTCAAGCTGGGGACAACCTATACGATCAGCGGAACTCAATTTAACGGGCTGTCGCAGGGCGCTGCTTACGGTGACGACGCGCAATCGGCGACGAACTATCCCCTCGTGCAAATCACGTTCCCTGGCACCGGGCAAGTCGAATATGCTCCGACAGCCAATCTGAATCCCGGAAAGGTCGCGACGGGTAGTGCCATCGTCAAGGCGCAATTCACTTTCTCGGGTCCAGCGACGGGGGCGGCGCAGTTACGGGTCATCGCGAACGGAATTGCTTCAGCTCCGGTTAACATCCTGGTCAAATAGTTCGCAGACGGCAAGCGGCGGGAGAAGGCTCCCGCCGCTGCTGTTGGTGTGAGGATCAACTCTCTGGTGATTTGGGCCAGGTTCGCGGCTGTAGAGGATCAGCGTGCATGGCAGCTTCGTGCGCACACAAGGGCGGCTACGGCAGGGAAGTGCGCATGCGATGCCTCCCTCGGTTGAGATCGTTGCACTAAGAAATCACTGCTACCGCGATGACATGGGCGAGGTTCAAGCGGGAATGAGGTTGCGGTAGATGGCCATGCCGACGACGGCGTCGACTCCGATGGCGTCGAGGGCGTCCACTTCTTCCTGACTGCGAATGCCTCCGGCCGCGATCAGACGGCGTGATGTTGCATCGCGCAGATCGCGGACGACGTCGAGCGGAATCCCTTTCAGCATGCCTTCAGTGTCGATATTGGTGTAGAGGAACGCGCTGCAAAAGGGCTCGAGCACGCGCATCATGTCAGCGGCTTTGATTTGTGTGGCCTCCTGCCAGCCTTTGATGGAGACGTAGCCACCGCGGGAATCGACCGCGAAGACCAGCTTGTCGGGCCCGAGTTCCTCAGAGATTTGGCGGGCGAACGTTGTGTTCACGGTGCCTTCGGAAATCAGAGATGAGCCGATGATTACTCGTTGGGCACCCAACTGGAGATTTGCGCGGGCCGAGTCGATCGTGCGGATTCCGCCTCCCACCTGGCACGAAATTTGACGAGCGATTTCCCGGACCAGATCGTGGTTGTTTCCCCGGCCCATGGCGGCGTCGAGATCGATGACTTGCACCAGGGGATACTTTGAGAAACGATCGATCCATTCCTGCAGGTTGTCGAATTCGAGAGCTTTGCGGCTGCCCTGGACGAGTTGGACGACTTTGCCTTCCATTAAGTCAATCGAGGGGATCAACACGGCCACCTCACGGGAATGCCTTCGAAGGCAAGTTGTTGTTTCAGAGCGCCGAGCGAACTCAATCCGTAGTGAAAGATCGAAGCGGCGAGTGCGGCGTCCGCGTGCCCGGCGTGGAAGACTTCGGAGAAATGCCTGGCGCCGCCCGCACCGCCGGAGGCGATGACGGGGATATTCAACCGGTCGGCGATGGCGCGAGTCAATTCACAATCGAAACCGGACGCTGTGCCATCGCGGTCCATGGAGGTCAGGAGGATTTCTCCGGCGCCTCGGGATTCGGCTTCCAGCGCCCATTCGACGGCATCGCGGCCGGACGGGGTGCGGCCTCCGTGGGTGAAGGCTTGCCACGAATCGTTATAGCGCTTGGCGTCGATCGCGACGACCACGGCCTGAGAGCCGAAGCGCTGGGCGATTTCCGGGATCAACGCAGGATTGGCGAGGGCTGCCGAGTTGATGCTGATCTTGTCAGCGCCCGAAGCGAAGACGGCGGCGGCATCCTGAAGAGTGCGGATGCCTCCTCCGACGGTGAAGGGGATGAACAGCTGTTTTGCAGTGCGGCGGACGGTATCGAGCAGCGTGGCCCGGCGCTGGTGCGCTGCGGATATATCCAGAAGAACGATCTCGTCGGCACCGGAATCGGAGTGACGCTTGGCCAACTCGGCGGGATCCCCGGCGTCGCGGAGATCGACAAATTGCACGCCTTTGACCACGCGGCCGTCATCGACGTCAAGGCAAGCGATGATGCGTTTGGTGAGCATGTCAGATGGCACAGAAATTCGCGAGAAGTTTGAGGCCGGTCTCGCCGGATTTTTCGGGGTGAAATTGGACGCCGAACAGCAGATCTTTTTCAATTGCCGCGGCGAATTTCCCGCCGTAATCGCAGCACGCGACCGTTGATCCGTTGACCGGCGCGTGGTAGGAGTGCGTGAAGTAGACAAACGAGTTGGATGGCAGGCCTCGGAAAAGGCGGGAAGTGGATGCGATCTCGATTTGATTCCAGCCAACGTGCGGGGATTTTACGGTTGAGGGGAAATGCACGCACTGGCCGTCAAATAAACCCAGGCCGGGAGTGGCAGGAGCTTCGGTGCTGCCGGCGAACATCCATTGCATGCCGACGCAGATGCCGAGGAAAGGGACCTGGTGGTGGATCGCTTCGCCGATCGCATTCTTCAATCCGGAAGAGGATAGCGCGGCGGTCGAGGCGAAGTTGCCGACGCCGGGGAGCACGATCTTCGCGGCTCGCCGGAGGATCATCGGATCCGCGGTAATCTCGGATTCCTGTCCCAGCCAATCCAGCGCCTTTTTCACCGAGACCAGGTTGCCGGCGCCGTAGTCGACAATGGCAATCATCAGAGAACTCCCTTGGTGCTGGGCAGGAGACGGATCATCTGGGGGTCGCGCCAGCAGGCTGCACGCAAAGCGCGGGCAAAGGCTTTGAAGAGCGCCTCGATCTTGTGATGGTTGGAGCGTCCGTAGAGGACCCGGGCGTGCACGTTGGCGCGCGCGCCGCGGGCGAATCCTTCGAAGAAGTCGTCGACCAACTCGGATTGCAGATCGCCTACGAGGCGGACTTTTACCTTGGTGTCGATGACGGCGGCGGTGCGTCCGCAAAAATCGACTGCGGCCATGCCCATGGTTTCGTCCATGGGCATCAGGAAGTATCCGGCGCGGAGGATGCCGCGCTTAGTGCCCAGAGCTTTGTCAAAAGCCTGGCCGAGAACGATGCCAACGTCTTCGACGGTGTGATGCTGGTCGACGTCCAAGTCTCCCTTTGCTTTAAGTTTGAGGTCGAAGCCTCCGTGGTGGGCGAAGAGTTCGAGCATATGGTCGAAGAAGCGGATGCCGGTGGAGACTTCGTAGCGGCCGCGGCCTTCGATGGTCAACGAGACCCGGATTTGCGTCTCTTTACTTTTGCGGACGATGGTGCCTTTTCTCATGGGCGCGACACTCCCTGGGGAATGGAGAGTTCCTCGAAGACTTCGTCAAGGGCGGCCAACAGGCGGTTGGTGTGCTCTGCTGGACCCACCGTGAAGCGCACGCAACCTTCGCAGGCGTAGTCGGCGGAACGATCACGGACGAGAATGCCGCGGCGGCGCATCTGCTCGACGAATGTTTGCGCAGCGGATTTCGTGGATCCGATGCGTGCGAGAACGAAGTTGGCCTGGCTCGGCCAGTAGGGAATGCGACTGGCCTGGAGCGCGGATTCCAGGCCTCGCCGCGACTGGATCGTTTCGGTGACATAGCGTTCGATGTAGGGGTGGTCGGCGATCGCGCAGGGAATGCAGGCGAGAGCGGCAGCATTCACGTTGTACGGCGAGCATACCCGGCGCAGGGAGGGCATTTGGTCCGTGGGGCCGATGAGGACTCCGGCGCGCAGGCCTGCGAGTCCGTACACTTTCGAGAAGGTGCGTGTGACGAAGAGATTGGGAACATCGAAGCGTTGCCGCAGAATGGTTTGTCCGCAGAATTCGAAGTAGGCTTCGTCGATGAGAATCGCGGCATGAGGCGCGGAGCGGGCGATCTCGAGTAGTTGCTCTGCGGGAGTATAGGTGCCGGTGGGGTTGTTGGGGTTGGCGATGGCGATCATTCTTGTGCGGCTCGTGATGCGATCGCGGAGGGCGTTGATGGGAAGCTGGAAGTCGGAATCGGCTGGAATCGCGATGACTTCGGCTCCGGCGGATGCCATGTAGATGCGGTACATCGAATAGGTGGGAACAACGATGATGGCTTCGTCGCCGGGATCGAGATAGGTTTGACATAAGAGGTGAATGGCTTCATCGACGCCGTTGGTTAGCAGAACGTCGTGCTTCGGCACGCGCAGGAATTCCGCGACCGCGGCTTCGATCGGTTCGCGCTCTGGATAGCGGGCGAGGTCCTCGAAGGTGAGCGAGCGGAGGCGTTCGAGGACACGGGGCGAGCAGCCGATGGTGTTTTCGTTGAAGTCCAGACGCAGGCCTTCGCGTCCGGCGAGGGGCGGGTGGTACGCGGGAACGTTGCCGACGCGTTGCGTGGGGCTAAGCACGGGTGTTCCTCACACGGATGGAGTTTGCATGAGCCTTGAGTCCCTCGAGTTGCGCTAGCGATTCGACGCTTGGTCCGATCTGCTGCAGACCGGCGCGAGTGAGTTCCTGGATCGTGATCAGTTTCATGAAGTCAAGAACGCTGAGGCCTCCGCGAAAACGGGCCTGGCCGGCGGTGGGAAGAACGTGGTTGGGGCCCGAGGCGTAGTCACCGGCCGCTTGGGGAGAATAGTTTCCGACGAAGATGGAGCCGGCGTTGCGGATGAAGGGAACATCTTCGGGATCGACGGTGATGTGCTCGGGGGCGAGGAGATTCGCCCATTGGCGGGCCTGCTCGCGGGATTCGGCGACTAGAACGGCTCCCTGGCGCTGTAGGGATTTCCTGGCAATGGGGTTGTCGCTGGAGAGTTCGTCGAGGTTGTGCGCCACTTCCCCGGCAAGCTTCTGCGATGTGGTGATGAACAGCGACAACGCATCAGGATCGTGCTCAGACTGTGAGACCAGATCGGCGGCGATGAATCGGGGATTTCCCGATTCGCTGAGTACGAGAGCTTCCGTGGGACCGGCCAAGAAGTCGATCGCACAATCGAAGGAGACCAGTTTCTTGGCGGCGGTGACGTAGGCGTTTCCCGGGCCGACGATTTTATCGACGCGGGAGATTGTTTTCGTTCCGTAGGCGAGGGCCGCGATCGCCTGCGCGCCACCTACACGGTAAAACTCCCTCACGCCGAGCATGCCCGCTGCGGCGAGAACTTCTGGCGAAGGTTTAGGAGAGACTACGAGGATGTTTCCCACTCCGGCGATCTGGGCGGGGATGACGGTCATCAGCAAAGTCGAGACCAGCGGGTAGCGGCCACCGGGGACGTAGCATCCGGCCGAGTCTACTGGTCTTGCGAGTTGACCGAGAGAGATGCCATTGCGGGTGCGCGTCCAGGAGCGGGGCTTTTGCTGTTGGCAAAAGCGGCGGATGTTGGTTGCTGCTTGCGTGAGTGACTTGCGAACCGCGGGGGGCGCGGACTTCCAGGCGTCAGTCATCTCGGGTTCGGCGACGGCGAGAGGCTGATTCTTTGCCAGGCCGTCCCAGCGTGTCGCGTATCGGCGAAGAGCGGCGTCCCCGCCCCGGCGGACGCTGCTGATGATGCTGCGAACTTTCGGTTCCAAGGCAGAGAGACTCGTGCCGCGGGACGCCAGACGGCCGACCATCCGGGCAGCGCTTTGGCCGGAGAGGGTCCGCATCAGAGCACCACCTTGTTGAGCGGATACTCGACGATGCCGTGGGCTTGCGCTTCTTTGAGGCGGGGGATTACGTCCCACGCAGCGGATTCGTCGATGACGGTGTTTACAGCCAGCCAGTCTTCATCGCTCAAGTGAGAGATGGTGGGTTTCTGGAGCGCAGGTAGTACGCCTAGAACCGCGGCGAGATTTTCTTTCCGGACATTGAGCATGAGTCCGACACGCTCCTGGGCTTCCATTGCGCCCTGCAGCATGAGGGCGAGATTATCGATCTTCCTGCGTTTGGCGGCGTCGGCATAGGAACTCTTATTGGCGATGAGTTGCGTGTTGGATTCGAGAACGGTCTCCAGGATGCGGAGGCGATTGGCGCGAAGGGAGCTGCCGGTTTCCGTGACTTCGACAATGGCATCGGCGAGCATCGGGGTTTTCACTTCGGTCGCGCCCCAGGAGAATTCGACTTTGACGTTTACGTTCTTACGGGCGAAGTAATCGCGGGTGACGTTGACCAGTTCGGTGGCGATGATCTTGCCGGAGAGGTCTTCGGCGCGATGGAAGGAAGAGTCTTCGGGAGCCGCGAGGACCCATCGGACTTTTCCGCGGCTGCGTTTGGCGTAGATCAGGTCGCTTACGGTTGTAACCTCGAGTCCACTCTCGACAATCCAGTCGAGGCCGGTGAGCCCGGCGTCGATGGCGCCGTGTTCGACGTAACGTGCCATTTCCTGCGCCCGGATCAGCAGGCAATCAATTTCGGGATCGGCCGTCGTGGCGAAGTAGGAGCGGCCGTTGGTGTAAGCAGGGAGTCCAGCCTTGGCGAAGAGCTGCAAGGTTGCGTCCTGCAGGCTGCCTTTGGGGATGCCAATGCGGAGTTTCACGCGGTCTCCTTTGTGGCGGTGGCTTGTGGAGCGTTCCGAGGCAGGTCTTCCGTGAAGCAAGAACGCGTGCCACGGTGACAGACCAGACCCGCGCCTTCTACTTCGACGCGTACCAGCAATGTATCGCGATCGCAGTCGGTGCTGGCGGAGACCACACGAAGGCGGTTGCCGGAGGTCTCGCCCTTCGTCCATAGCTTTTCGCGAGTTCGGCTGTAGAAAGTGACATAGCCGCCGTTGAGGGTTTTGTCCAGGGCTTCCTGATTCATGAAGCCGACCATCAGTACTTCGCTGTCGGAGGCGTTCTGCACTACGGCAGGGATGAGGCCGCCTAGTTTGTCGAAATCGAGTTGGGGATTCATGGCTTGTCTCCGAGAAACAAAAAGCCCGCTGAGCGTTTGGCGTCAGCGGGCTGAACTTGCTATGAGTGCTGGATTAGATCAGTTGCACACCCGCCGACGCGCTGCGCGCGTGATGATGATGGCGGTGGTGGAGATGAGACAGCATTTCTCCCCTCAAGAATAGGGGTGCGGCGATTGTACGTCAATCAGATTAGTTTCTGGAGAAAGCGATATTTTGGATGGCCCTCATCCGTATTTTGGATTGTGAGGGCGAATGGTAGTCTCTTAGCGGACGCGATTGCTGATCGCAGATTCCTGGGAATCAAGGAGGGAAGTGCATTGACGCCGGAGGTTATTGAAGGGCGATATCTTGGGGACATTCTCGATCAGCCCATGGCGCTGAAGGACACACTGGCTGGGTTGCAACGGCCTGCAGGGCTGCTTCAATTGGCGGAACAACTGGCGCGCGGCGAGTTCTCGCGCGTCGTGCTGACGGGTATGGGATCGTCATTCCATGCCCTCCACCCACTTCATCTGCAACTAATCGGTTCAGGTTTCGGTTCCGTGATGGTAGAGACCTCAGAACTGGTGCAGTACCAGGAACGTCTCTTTGTTCCTAAAACGCTAATCGTTGCGGTCTCTCAGTCGGGGCAAAGCGCTGAGACCGTACGCTTGCTAGAAGCGAACCATGGTGTGTCACCTGTCATTGCCGTGACCAACTCGCCCGGTAGTGTACTAGCGAAGCAGGCGAGCGCGGCCCTGCTCACCCGGGCGGGGAGCGAGTTCTCCGTTTCATGCAAGACCTACGTTACGACTCTGGCTATGCTGAAGTGGCTAGGGGACATGCTGTGTGGATACTCCGCCGAGCAGAGCCTGCGGCAACTCGAACGTTCGGTCGATCTGGTGTCCCAATATCTCGACGGCTGGCGAAATCACGTGGGGGAATTGGCGTCCCGGCTACAGGGGATCAGCGACTTGTTTGTGGTCGGACGAGGCCCTTCCCTTGCTGCGGCAGGGACGGGAGCCCTGATCACCAAAGAATCGGCCCATTTTCATGCAGAAGGGATGAGCAGCGCGGCATTTCGGCACGGCCCCTTTGAAATGCTGAGCGGAAAGGTCTTCGTAGTTGTGCTTTCTGGCGACGACAAAGTCCGTTCACTGAATCAGCGATTGTGCAGGGATATCCGGGAGAACGGCGGGAACGCAGAGCTGATTGGGACAGATTCCGCTCAGGTTTCCTTCCGGCTGGCAGAAGACGGAGGCAGTCTTCGTCCCATTCTGGAGATCCTGCCGATACAGATGATCACTCTGGCATTGGCTGCGCTGGCGGGACGGGAAGCCGGCAAGTTCGAGCGAGCCACCAAGATCACGACCATCGAATAGCGGGGAAGTAGCGTCAGCGGGCGGGCGCAGCAGCGATTTGAGCGAGTTGCTTGCGATCGGCATCGGCCTGTTTTGCCGCCTTGCTGGCTGCCAAGGTCACGTCCTGGGATCCGACGCCAACGCCGATTTTCTTCAGGAAAGCGATCGGAGGGGTGCCCCCCGCGAAGATCCAGACGAAATCGTTGGGGATTTCCTGCTGTTTTCCCGCGACATCGAGAATCACGGATTCGGATTTGAACTCGACGGGAGCGGAGTTGAAGAGTACCTTTACCTTCCCCGATTTAGCGCATTCTTCGATCCGCTTCGCATTGCGCTCCTTGATGCGGCTGAATTGCGCGCTGCGGTAAGAAAGAGTGACTTGGTTGCCTTTCTGATTGGCCAGTCCCATGGCAGCTTCAACCGCGCTGTCGCCGCCGCCGATGATTAGGATCTTCTTGTTGATGTAATGGTCAGCCTCAATGAGCCGGTACATCACCTTGGGTAATTCTTCGCCCTTTACGCCGAGCTTGCGAGGTTCGCCCGCGCGGCCCAGCGCCAGGATGACGGCGCGAGTTCGGTGCTGATTCGTCCCAGTGATCACGTTGAAGATTCCGTCTTCGCCCTTCTGGATGTCTTCGACCTTTTCGCCCGTCGAGACGTTAAAGTCAGCGCGATTGAGAACCATGTCCCAGAAGGCAAGCAGATTCTCTTTTGAGAGCTGCATCTTTTTGAACTTGCCGTACATGGGGAACTCGACTGGGCTGGTCATGACGAGCTTCTGGCGGGGATACTTGGCGACGGTGCCTCCCACTTCATCGCGCTCCAGGGTGATGTAGTTCAGCTTGTTCTCGATGGCGCGCAGTGAAGCGCTGATCCCCGCGGGTCCGGCACCAATGATCAGCAGGTCATACACGCCCGGAACGGGCGCAGCGGGACGGGATTGGAGCCGAGACGCGATGGTATCGACGCAATCGCGGCCTTGATTGACTGCGTTCTTGATAAGCGCCAGCCCTCCAAGCTCGCCGACGATGAACACGTTGCGAACTGTGGTCTCGAATTCGGGTGTGAGTTGAGGCATGTCAGCAGCCATGCTGGGGCTTGCCATGACCATGGTGATGGCGCCGACGGGGCAAGCATCAGCGCAGAGACCGTGGCCGATGCACTTGTGTCCGTTCACGATGACGGCTTTGCCGCCGATCATGGCCAGGACATCGCCCTCGGGGCAGACACTGGTGCAAGTGGCGCAGCCGATGCAGTAGTTGTTATCAATGTGCGGGTGCTGTGCTTTCGGCCCTTCGGAAAAAAGCTTACCCTTCTCGATCGCTTCGTGTGCGAGCCGCTCCCTCTTCTTCAGACTCCTCAGATAAAGGAACAAGAAGATAAAGCAGATGACTCCGCCGATGCCGTACGTAAGAAGGTTATCCATCGACTAGAAATATCCTAAAACGAACTGCAGCCCAATATGCAGCATGGCGAGTACGGCGAAGGCATAACTGAAAGGTTTGTGAATCACGTGCCAGAGGTGGAAAACCTTTTGCGAGCGCGAGAGGAAGAGCAGGCGTTTGGAAAGAGCAGCTTCCTCAGCGGCGGCATTGATCGCTCTTTCCAGTTCGAGATGTCGCGTGCGGAAGAATCCGAAGAATGTGGTGAAGAGTTCGCCGGTGCTCAAGGCATGGCGGCGAAGTCGCGCGACACCAAACATGCGCACCACGTCGAGGATCATCATGTAGGGCAGCGCGATGAAGATGGGCAGACGGTTTACCCAATTGGCGTCAGGCATGCGCAGCAGAGCCCTCAGATCGGCCTCGGGTAGCAGTTTCTGTGCCGTTAATTGCTGAGACAGATTTTCCTGGAGATCCTGCAATTCCTTCATCGAAAGTTCAACCGTGGTGACCTTCCGAGGAATCTGCGCGTAGAGGTAGCGTCCGACAACGCCACTGGCGGATACGGCGAACATGATCCAGAAGGCCAAGCCAGCGATCCCCCGGAATTTCAGCGTCGAATGGAACGCGACGATGAAGGGCGCCGTCAAGCCCATGAGAACGTGGATATCAAGCCAGTTGCGAGTCTTTCCGATCTGGCCGAGCCACGCCCAGTGCTTGCGGATGGGGTACAGGAAAATTCCGATGAACAGAGCGACGCCCATGAATCCCAGGTACAGGCCGATGGGCCCACTGGGGCGGAGCATGTGGTGCTTGGGTGAAAACGGGCGGTCCATCGCCGCCAGCTTGTAGTAGTCAAAGCCATACACAAAGATCGCGAGGTTGGTGACGACGGCCAGAATATACAAAAGGCGCATGCGGACACGGTGACCACGATCGGAGTCAACTGTCGTGGTGCGCTCGGCGATGCGGGCAGTGGTAGCTGTAGCGCTCATTTCTGATTAACCTTCTCTTCTGTGTTTACTGAGAATTTCTTGTAAGCCGTGAATTGATGCAAGTTACGCCAGTGCTGGCGGGGAGTTTCGACTTCCACGCGGGCCTGAGTCGGAAACCAGTAGGGCTGTTTGGAATCGGCAAAAGTCAGCGGGGCAAAATCGATTTCGGAGCTCAGTGTTTTGAGGCCGACGTCCTGCAGTGTGTCGGCGATGCTGGCCTGGATTTTGACGATCGAACCGGTGTCGGGATCGATCCATGCGGTGCCCGTCAGTTCGAGCGGATACTCGCGGCCGCGCAAAGCCAGGGCCGCGGGCGTCTTCATGCCCGGAATGTGCTGAAACGAGATCTTTTCGAACGTGCGTCCCGAGATGACTTCCTGGCCGGCCAAAGTGAATTTAAAAGCCTCGGAGTAGAGAGGATGGAAGACCAGGAACAGGGTCGCGAAGCCGTTACTGATCAGCATGGACGTGTTCTTGCGATCCTTCTTGGCTTCGTGAATCGGAATGCGTGATTCCGAGAGACTGAGCTCTCCGCCGTTGTTGGTTAGAATGACGAGATAGTCATAGGCGGACTCTTCCTTGAGTTCCACCTTGTCATCTTTGCCCAGCTTTTCCTGCCGCACCTGTTCGGTACACTTGACGTCGGAGAACTGGTCGAGAAACACGGAAGTCTGTCCGGCGGTACGCTCGAGCAGATCATTCAAATGGCGCGCCTCAGGCGCGCCGGACTCTGCGGCAAAGGAAAAGACTGACAGGACAGCGACGAACAGGGCACCGCGCGCAGTGAGGGCGGCGATTCTCGGAACGTGTTTCATTCGCGTTTCCTCCTGGTATCGAAGCGGTAACCAACTGAGAACATGATTTGATCGTAACTCAGGTCGCCACGGTTCGTGGTGAAGTTGCTCTGCAGATAGTAGTGGGGCCCAAGGATTGTTTCAATGGTTCCGGTCAAGAAACGGCTGCGATTATTGGCTGTGATCGTGGATACGAACTGCTGTTGCCCGAGGAGGGCTTCGAGCCGGAGGTGATCATTCACCTGCCGCGAAAAGGCGAGGGATTCGTAGTGCCCGTCCCCGAAAGAGCTGTTGAAGCGTGAATAATGAACATCCGCCCGCACATTGATGACAGGAAGATGATTGAAGGTGATGCCGTACATCTGGTTCAGTGAGGCCTTGGCGTCACCGGTGCCGGTGCTGCGGCCCAGGTTGGTGCTGATCCAGACCTGGTGCAGAATTTCTACGCGCCCTCCGGCGCTGAACCCCTGGAACAGGTATTTGTCCAGAAGGCTGGTGCCGATCAGGGACGGATCGAAGGTCGGGACATCGCGGAAATAGTTGTAGTTGGCATCGAGTTCGATGCGCTGAACCGGGTTGACGCGGAAAGTGAAGAAATTGCGGCCGAGACCAGGGCCGGGAGCCGGGGTGACAGAATTTCCCCGGGGAGCGTCCAGTTGCGCCGACTCATAGATGGCAAAGGTGCGCTTGTAAGAAAGCGAGTCTTCCAAGAACAGGAACGGACGGTCGATTACCCATTTCACCATACTGACGCCAGCGCCTGTGGTGCTGCTGTAATGGAAAGCGCTGAAATCGCCACCTTCGAAATTAACGAATGCGCCACCAATGACCCGGTCCGGACTGTAGTCCCAGGAAGAGGGATCAGGGGTGGAACCGCCGAAGATCCCAAGCACGGTTCCTTTCGACAATCGTGTGCCGAAGTATCCGCCGTCGATCGTATCGAGGCTGGGCGCCCAGGGCAGATACAACCGGCCAAAACCCGCCACCACTGAGGAGTTCGGGTTGTCGTAGGTCATGTTGAGATGGTACGTGCGGTTCAGGGTCTCCTGCAGCGTCTGCTGGGCGGCAGCTGACTCTTTGGTGAGCCGACCGCGCCAGTAGCCGCTCAGGTTCCAGTAGGTACCACCGATGCGGGTGATGTCGCCGCGGAACACGACCCCGAGGTCAGTGCTGTTGACGCTGCTGGTGCCGTGGCTAAAGGTCTCGATCGAGTCGAATCCGAAACGTCCACGGCCTCGATTCACGGAAGGCATGGGCGGCCGCGGAACCTCCTGCCGGGCTTCCTCATCAAGAGTGTCGCCCTCAGTAAAAGAGATGACAGCAGGGTACTGCCGGGTTGCGCTGAGCGTCCGCTGTTGCACGAGAGCTTCGGTATCGCCGCTGGACAGGTAGGCGAGGTCGCCCACCTTGACGGGGCGTTTGGGGGCGTGAATATCGGTGACGGCGGAGGTGTCGGCCACGGCGGAGACTTCCAGCTCAGCGACCACCCGCGGGTCCGAGTTGTTGACGCTGTCTCCCTGCTTTGCGGGGAGCTTATTGTCTTCGACCAGCAGTTTCATGCCCTCTTTCAATCCCTGGGCGCGTCCGCCTTCGAGGTATGCGATTCCTTCGGCGACATACTTAACCTTGAAGACTGTACGCAGGCTGGGATCGTCGGTGCGGGCGATCAGCGTGGAAGTGGGAGCAGCCTCGGCGGGAGTGGCGGAGGCGTCCGGTGGCGCCGCTGCAGCAGCCGTCTCCGTTGCCGGAGAGGCCTCAATTACTGGCGCGTTATTCGCGGCCGTAGCCGCTTCCGGACTCTTTTCTTCTGGTTTCGGGACAGTTGTTTCAACCGGGACGGCTGCGACGGCCGGAGCGGTCTCCACGGGTGCCGGAGTCGGCTGCGTCGCGGGAACGATCGGAACAGGTGCCGGAGCTGGCGCCGCAGGCGGAGTTGCGGAGGCCACTTCGGCCGCTTTTTCTTCCACTTTCGGGGTCACGGGTGCCGAGGTAGAGGGAGCGACCGTTGGCGCCGGTGTCACCACAGCCGGAGGTTCAGACGGAGCGGGTTTTGCCACGGCGATCTGGCTCTGACTGAAAGAAGGCTGTGGGGCAGAATTTCCGGAAGGAGCATTCGCCGGTTGAGTCTGAGATGCAACCCGCGGAGGCTCAGGAGGAAACGACGCCGATGAATTCTGAGACGGGGGCTCAAAAGCCGGCCCCGTGGTTGGCGGCGGAGGCGGGGGTATTGATTGAGCGGAGCTGGCAGACGGGTCCTCGATTACCGGCGCACTACCATCGCGGTGGCGGCGAAACACTCCAATCAGGTTTCCGGAGGTGGCAGCAACGGGAGCACCGCGGGCAACCTGCTTTTCGGCACCGGCGACGGTCAAAATGATGCGGTTCCCTTCAGCGGTGACCACGTAGGGGCGAACCTCATCCAAGTCGAGGACGACGCGGGTTACGTATGGAGCAGTGCTGTGCTGGGCGGTCCGGACCTGGCGCACGCCGTTGGCGTGAACGGCCACATTCTTTGTGCTGTCGAAGCAAACGGTGCCAGGAAAATCCAGAAGAATGCGGTTCGGACTGACCGCGGTCTCAACTGAGGGTTTAACCGGTGTACTGACAGTGATTTCGATCCGAAGGTCGGATCCCTGCCGCGATGTGGTCACAGCGCGCACCGTTGCCGGCGCACTGCTGTTCTGTGCCGCGGCACAAGACAACAATAGTATTACGATCCCAAGATGTTTCTGAGCTGCCATCATTCTGTGCAAACACTCGCTGGCGATCCAGTTGCCGCCTGAAAAGATTCCCCGTGAGGGACCGGGTCTTTGATCCGGCCGTGGCCCCGGAGGGCCGCGTATTTCTCTTGCTAGTTACAGTTGCGAGCATGTTTCGGGCCAGACAGCGGCTTCAGTGTTTATCCGCCGCCACCGCTGGCGTGACACTGATAACAATTGATGCTGTTGTAGACGTATCCCGGAACATTGTCGTGATGGAAATTAGCGGCATTGTTGCCGCCATGACAGCCCGTGCATTGGAAGACCGAATAGTCGTTCGAGTTGGTGTGGCATGTGGAGCAAACGCCGTTGGCGTTGCCGTGGTTCGTCGAGAACTGCGTGTACTGGGTGTGGTTGAAGGTTGCGCCCGTCCATGCAGTGGTGTTGTGGCAGGTCGCACACGTAGTCGGGAAGAACTGCGGCTGCGCAGAGTGACCCGGGTTGGTGGTGTTGTTGTAATCGGTCTGATGGCATCCGATGCAGGTTATGGGCAACGTCGTATAGTTGCCGTTGACGTGGCAGTCGGTGCATACCCGCGGCGGCACGGTGTGCGAGCCAGTCAGCGGGAAGGTCGTGTTGTTGTGGTTGAAGGTTGAGTCTGTCCAGACGGTGGTGTCATGGCAGAGTTCGCACGTGGTCGGGAAGCCTGCGGAGGCGTGCGCCGGGTTTGTCGTACCGGCGTAATCGGTCTGATGGCATGAGTAGCATAACGTGCTGTTCAGCGCGTAGTTATTGTTGACGTGGCAATCCGTGCAGAGTCTCGGCGGCACAGTGTGCGCTCCGGTCAACTGGAAGCCGGTGGTGGTGTGATTAAAGGTGGCATCGGTCCACAGGACCGTGTCGTGGCAAGTGTCGCAAGTCAGTGGGAACGCTGCCGCAACGTGGTTCACCGGAGTGGTCGCGTTGTTGTAGTCGGTCTGGTGACAGGTGACGCAGGCCGTGCTGGTCAGGCTGTAATTATTGTTGACGTGACAATCCGTGCAAGCACGAGGCGGCACGGTATGCGCACCAGTCAGCGTAAATCCTACACTGGTGTGGTTGAAGGTCGCGTCCAGCCAGTTGGTGGTGTCATGACAGGTGTCGCAGGTCTGCGGGAAGTTCGCGCTGACGTGGTTCGGGTTGGTCGTGCCCTGGAAATCCTTCAAGTGGCAGTTGACGCAGGCCGCGCTGGTCAGGCTGTAATTGTTGTTGACGTGGCAATCGGTACAGACGCGCGGCGGAACCGTATGCAGGCCGGTGAGCGGGAATCCCGTGTTGTTGTGGTTGAAGGTCGCGTCGAGCCAGTTGGTGGTGTCGTGGCAGGTATCGCAGGTCTGCGGGAAGTTCGCCGTCACGTGGTTGGGATTCGTGGTGCCCTGGAAGTCCTTCAGGTGGCAGTTCACGCAGGCCCCACTGTTTAAGCTGTAATTATTGTTGACGTGGCAATCGGTACAGGCGCGAGGCGGTACCGTATGCATGCCGGTCAGAGTGAATCCGGTGGCCGTATGGTTAAAGGTCGCGTCCATCCAGTTCGTCGTGTCATGGCAGGTATCGCACGTCTGCGGGAAGTTCGCGCTGACGTGGTTCGGGTTCGTCGTGGCTTGGAAATCCTTCAAGTGGCAGTTGACGCAGGCCGCGCTCGTCAGGTTGTAATTATTGTTGACGTGGCAATCGATGCAAGCGCGCGGCGGAACGGTGTGCAGGCCGGTCAGAGCAAAGCCCGTAGTGGAGTGATCGAACTTACCGTCGGTCCACAGAACGGTGTCGTGACACTGTTCGCAGGTTGTCGGGAATCCCGTGTGCGGAACCGGCGTGGTGGCGTTGTTGAAATCGGTCTGGTGGCAGCTGATGCACGTAATGACGGTGATGTTGTAGTTGTTGTTGATGTGGCAATCAGCACACTGCCGAGGCGGAACGGTGTGAGAACCAGTCAGCGGGAAGCCTGATTGGGAGTGATCGAAGCTTGCGGGCTGCCAGGCCGAGGTGTTGTGACACAATTCGCAAGTCTGGGCGAATCCGCCGGCCACGTGGTTGGGATTGGTTGTTCCCTGGAAATCCTTGAGGTGGCACGACACGCAGGTATTCGAAGTCAGGTTGTAATTGTTGTTGGTATGGCAATCGGCGCAAGCGCGCGGCGGCACGGTGTGCGCGCCGGTCAACGGGAAATTGACCGTCGTATGATCAAAGGTGGCAGGCGACCAGCCTGCGGTCGTATGGCACGTGTCGCAGGTCGTGGCAAAGTTCAGCGAGACGTGATTCGGGTTTGTCGTGCCCTGGAAATCCTTCAAATGGCAACTCACGCAGGCCGTGCTCGTCAGCGTGTAGTTGTTATTCACGTGGCAATCGGTACAGGCGCGCGGCGGAACCGTGTGCAACCCGGTGAGCTGGAAGCCCGTGGTGTTGTGGTTAAATGTCGCGTCCATCCAGTTGGTAGTGTCGTGACAGGTTTCGCAGGTCTGCGGGAAATTCGCGCTGGCGTGATTGGGATTCGTTGTGCCCTGGAAATCTTTCAGGTGGCAGTTCACGCAAGCGGTGGAGCTCAGCGTGTAGTTGCCGCTGACGTGACAATCCGCGCACTGACGCGGCGGGACGGTGTGCATTCCGGTCAGGGTGAAGCCAGTGGTGGAGTGATCGAACTTGGCATCGGTCCACTGCACGGTGTCGTGGCAAGTCTCGCAAGTCGTCGGGAAACCGGCGTGGGGCACGGGACTGAGCGCACTGGCGAAATCTTTCTGGTGGCACGAGTAGCACGCCAGGCTGGTCAAGTTGTAATTGTTGTTGACGTGGCAGTCCGTGCACTCGCGCGGCGGAACAGCGTGGCCGCCGGACAGAAGGAATCCGGTTGTCGAGTGATCAAACTTGGCATTGAGCCAGTTGTCGGTCGTGTGGCAGGTTTCGCAAGTGGTCGAAAACTTGGCCGTGACGTGGTTCGGATTTGAGGTTCCCGTGAAGTCAGACTGGTGACAAGAGTAGCAAGCCGTCGACATGGTCTCGAACCGGCTGTTGGCTCCATTCTTGTGGCAGGCATCGCAGTCGACCGCGGCGTGTGCGCCGGTCAGCGGGAAACGGTTGTTGTGATCCTGAATATCCTTGTTCGCCACCTGCCATCCCCGCACGGTGTGGCACTGTTCGCAATTGGCGCCCAGTTGGCGGCGATGAACGTCCGCGTGACAATCCTGGCAGTGCAGTCCGACGTTGGAGAAGACCATCTTCACGTGACACTGCGTGCACGCGACCGAAGTGTGCATGCCACGGAGCGGGTATTTGGTCTGATTGTGATCAAACTCTGGAACCGCGCGAATGGGCTTCCATGCACTCGCAGTGTGGCAGTTCTGACAGGGAATCGTCAGATTGCCATGAGGACTATGCGTGCCCCCAGAAGCCTGCGCTCGCGCACCTTCCGCAAATGCGAAAAGCGCAAGAACCAGAACAAATACGAGTTTAGATTTTACCCCAGCGCCCATGAGCTGCCCCTTGCTTTCGTTCTCTTACCCACGTGAGAAAAAACGCTGCCGAAAACAAGTTAACTTTTCGGCTTTGCAATTCGCAGTCCAACTAGAGTAACGAGTTTGTAAGGTTAGCCAAAAGTTACGCCAGTCTTGGTCCAAAGGTTCCTTTAGGCCATGTCGAGGGTACTACCATTTGGCCGTAACAGGTGTAACTAATGCCGTCATAACATGCACTTTTTTCGCTGAAAATGACGGTGTACCGAAAACTTGACGTCGTACAAAAATCTGACGAGTTGGCTTCCCGAGGACGATGTGGCGGCTAATCCACTGAGATATACAACATTGGACCCGAGGAAGTGGGGTCCCAAGGTTTTAGAGCTACTGGAACACAGAAGTACATGCTGGCCGGGGCAATCAGGAACCCGATGCTTTGGGGCGAGGCACGGGAATGGTAGCGCCATGGCAAGACGCGCAATCCTTAGGCGTCGGCTTATAGAACAAGACCGTTTTGGCGCCCACGGTTTTCGTGAGCTTGTGGCACTCGGCGCACTTCACGTCCTGGTGGGCCCCCCGCAACGGGAAGGCCGTCCGCTTTTCATGGTCAAACAGGGATGGCTTCCACTTCATGCTGGTGTGGCAGTCGGCGCAGGGTGTGGTGTCGCCTTTGGCAAACTGGCTCCCGTGGATATCTTCGTGGCATTCCTCGCAAAGCATAGGCGCAGCCTTGAAATCCACATTCATGAGGTTGGTTTCGAGGTTCGGCGGCTTATGACAGTCGATGCAGGCCGTGGCACGGTGAGCTCCAAGAAGAGGGTACTTCGTCTTGGAGTGGTCGAATCCGGTTAGTTCCTTCCATGACTTCGTCGTGTGGCACGCTTCACAACCGGCGGGTTTCCCATCGCCGCGGACCTGCTCCATCCGATCCTTAAATTGACCCTTATGAGGGTCGTTGTGACAAGTGGCGCAGTCCAGATTCTTCCAGTGATAAACGGCGGACGGTTCGGGCTGGAATTCTTTTGATTCCTTATGGCACTCCGCGCAAGGGACGGCAACGTGACCGCCCGTCAAAACGAAATGTGTTTCTTTGTGCTTCGCCAGTGTGAAGGTCGACGGCTTGTAGCCCTCGAGATTGTGGCAGCGGTCGCAGGCGTTGAAGTAAGGTGCGGCCACAAACTGCCCGGCGTGCCGATCGCGGTGGCAATCGGTGCATTTGTCGAACTTCACTCTATAGAGCGTGTCCTTGCCCTTGGGAACGTGGCATTGCGCACATTCCAGGCGAAGGTGGCCGCCCTGCAAAGGGTATTTCGTCGAAGCGTGTTCCTTGACAGTGAAGAGCGATGGTTTCCAGCCCTGCACCTTGTGGCAGGAAGAGCACTCGCCAGCATCGGTACGCTTCAGGAACTGGCCGTTGTGGGCGTCTTTGTGGCAATCCGTGCACTTGTCGAACGGGATCGCCTTCTTGAAATCGCCATTGGCATGACACCGCGCGCATTCGACTTGCGCGTGCTTGCCTTCGAGGGGATATTTGGTTTTGGAGTGATCGAAGCGTTCTTTGAGATTCTGCAGGGAGATCCTCTTCCACCCGGCAGTGGTGTGGCAGGTTGCGCAGGTCTGCGGGAAACTGCCGTGGTGCGGATCTTTGTGACAATCCGAGCACTGGTTGAAAGGAATGCCGGCATATTGCGGCTTGCCATCGGGACCGTTGGTATGGCACTTGGCGCACTCGACCTGCGCGTGCAAGCCCGTCAATGGATAGCGGGTCTTACTGTGATCGAACTGTCCGACATTGATCTGCTTCCAGTCAACGAAGTTGTGACAGGACTGGCAGGTCGGTCCAAGGCGACCCTTGTGAAAATCCTCGTGACAGGGCACGCAGGTGGTGGATAGGCCGAGAAAGGTGCGATTCAGGTCCTTTTCTTTGATCGTGGTGCGTTCCTGCGGAGAGACATGGGAGGGGTTGTGGCACTTGTTGCAGGCAAGTCCGGCGTGCTTGCCCTCGAGCAGATAACCGGTTTCCTGGTGGTTGAACGTCTTTGGATCCCACTTAATGAGAGGAAAATCTTCGCCATTGTGTTCGGAGTGGCAGCGGGCGCACTCCTGGCTCGATCCCGCCGGGATGTGATATGTCGCATGCAATCCCTTGCGGGCTGAGAGCCGGTTAGCGATCTCGGTGTGGCATTCCAGGCATTTGAGAGCGGCCTGACCGCCAAACTTGTGACAGCTGGCGCAGTTGGTCGACCCATTCAGAGATTCGTGCGGCCGAGATAGCGGACCCGGTGAGATCTGGGCCGAGGCCATCGAAGAAAACAGAAAGAGCCCGGACAGCAGTAGAGCAATTTGGAGGGCGAAGCGCGCGTTGGATGAAGTTCGGGAAGACTGCACAATGGTGGGCGGCGTTCGATGCATTCTCTCTGCAGCCTTAAAGCGCACCAGACCCTTCGCGAGATCGGCTCGCATTCCCATGATCACGATGCGATGATCGGTAGTCTAGCGGTCAATCTCGATGCAGACTAGTCACTAAAAGTACACCCCGGATTTCACCCGGAGGAGTGTACTCGAATGGCGGCGGCCGGGCGGCAGGGCAATGACTTCGAGCATCGAAAGGGAGTAACGGGGCTCACAATGTGCTTGCGGTGTGATGTGAATAGTTTTTTGAACGCAAGCCGGAAAATTTCTGTACGAACTCCAACAAAGTAAGTGCCAAGGTGTGATTTCGGTCACATACAGCGTGCCGCCAAGCAAGTATTTTTTCGCGGGCGCGGCGTGCAACCGATTGAGACAAATTGGCAGAGAGGGCATGGGGGCGTGCTCAGAATAGTCTTTCCATCGCAGTCACTTCTCGCGTCGGACCTGGATACGTTTCGCCGTCAGGAATCGATCCTGATTTCGCTCGATCTCTCGATCCTCCTGGTGCTGTTTACGCTTCACCTTTATTTCGCCTCGTTTTGGGGACGTCCGGCACCACTTCTGATCGCCGGCGTGGTGCTCGGTATCGTGTCGAAAGTGACCGAGTGGTTTTGGCTGCGCCGTCTTAGGGAAGCGCCGAAACCCGCTCTGCTGGCTGGACTTACGTGGGCTTCCATCGCCTTAAACATTGGCCTCGCATCGATGCTGGCGGCTCTAACGGACCGGGAAGATACCCCCTATTTTGTGCTGATGGTGGTGGCGGTGCTGGAGGCGGCATTTCGCTTCGAATTACCCGCGATTCTGGGGGTGGTGACGGTTGTAGATATCTCCCTATTCTGGCAGGTCTGGTTGTTCTTCAGCAAACATCCACCGCAGGATGTCGGGGAATATTACGAGGCGGGGATAACCTCGCTGCTGTTCTACATCGTGGGCGTGCTGGTATGGCTGCTGCTGGCGGATCTGCGGCGCAAAGAAGCGCGACTGGCCAATAACTTGCTTGAACTGGAACGTGCGCGAGAGCAGTTGTTGCGCGAGGAGCGGCTGGCCGCAGTCGGCCGCTTTTCGAGCGCGATCGCGCACGAGATTCGAAATCCAGTGGCGATGATTGCGAGCTCGATCGCTACCGCGAAACAACTATCAGGGGCGGAGCGCGAAGAAATGTTTGAGATCGCGTCAGAAGAAGCGAACCGGCTGAGCCAGTTGACGACTGATTTTCTGGACTACGCCAAACCGCGGCCACTGCAACTGGAGGAGATGAACGTGAATGACGTGGTGGCGTATGTCGCGGACGCGTCTCGCGCTCATGCCAGTAACAAAGGGATCCGATTCGAGCTGGATGTCCCGTCCGAGTTAACGGTATGCACGGATGGAAGGCAGTTGCAGCAGGCTCTCATGAATCTGTTGTTGAATGCGGTGGATGGCTCTCCAACGGACGGAACCATCGCGATCCGCGTGGGCAATCACGAAGAGAATATCCATATCGACGTGGAAAATGCGGGCGGGCCGATTCCAGAGTCGGTACTGAGCCGGTTGTTCGAACCTTTTTTTACCACCAAGCCGCGAGGAACCGGACTAGGACTGGCCATCGCGCGCAACATTTCGCGGGCGCAAGGCGGAGATCTTGTGCTGGCCGCCAATGAGCCGGGCCGGGTGTGTTTCTCGGTGATCCTGCCCAGGTTTTGCCCCACGCCCAGCCAGCAAGGAAATTGAATCATGGGAAGAATCCTGGTCGTCGATGATGAACCGAACATGCGGCGTATTCTTGCGTCGAATCTGCGCCAGGATCAACACCAGATCTGGGAAGCGGCTGGCGTGGAAGAAGCGCAACGCAGTCTTGCGGCCAACGACTTCGATGTAGTGGTTACCGATCAGAAGATGCCGGATGGCGAGGGCCTGACGGTGCTTGCTTCGGCGCGCGAAACTGACCCGACTCTGCCGGTGATCCTTCTCACTGCCGTAGCCAGTATCGAGCTGGCAGTCGAAAGCATGCGCAACGGGGCATTCGACTTCCTGACCAAGCCATTTCAGCCTGAGGTGGTTCGCGCCACCGTGCGCAGGGCGTGCGAACGCACGCGTCTGGTCCGAGAAAACATCCTGCTGAAAGATGCAGTCGTTCGTCTGGAAGGGACGTCGGAGATTTACGGCGACAGTCCAGCAATGCATGAAGTGCGGGAGCGGATTGCGCGGGTCGCTCCGACGCACGCCACGGTGCTGATCACGGGCGAGACCGGGACGGGCAAAGAGGTTGTGGCGCGTGCCATTCATCGGAACAGTCCGAGAGCCTCGAAACCGTTTGTGGCGGTGAACTGCGCGGCCTTTACCGAGACGCTGCTGGAAAGCGAGCTTTTCGGCCACGAGAAGGGCGCATTTACGGGAGCCGATCGCCAGCGGCAAGGTCTGTTCGAAGCCGCGCATGAAGGCACATTGTTTCTGGACGAGGCTGGCGAGATGTCTCTCGCGGCGCAGGCCAAACTGCTGCGTGTTCTGACCGACGGGCAGGTGTTGCGCGTCGGATCGACGCGGCCGCGGCGAGTCGACGTGCGGGTGCTGGTCGCGACGCATCGCAATCTGGAGCAACGGGTTAAGGAAGGGCAGTTCCGGGAAGATCTGTTCTACCGGCTGGCCGTGGTACCCATTCACCTGCCGCCCTTGCGCGACCGGCACGAAGACATCGCCGGATTGAGCGACGTGTTTTGCCACCAGGTAGCGACGGAGTTGAAGATGCCGCGGCGGCGACTGAGTGCCAGCGCTCTGGAGAAAGTTCAACAGTATCGGTTTCCGGGAAATCTGCGCGAACTGAAAAACCTGATCGAACGGGCTTACATTCTTGGCAGCAATCAGGAGATTGAGCCCGAGGATTTGCCGATCGCCCAGAAGGAGAAGTCGGCGAACGGAAACGGCGCGGCGCACGGACTGTCGATTCCCTTTGCCGATTCCTTCGATTTGACCGGGACGCTCGAGAAGGCGGAGAAGGAGTTAATTGTCCGCACGCTCACTACCACCCACGGAGCACAAGCGGAGGCTGCGCGGCGGATGGGGCTTTCTCGCAGCGCTCTTGCCTACAAGCTCACCAAGTACGGCATCCGTTCGGCCGAACCGAGCTAACAGCTTCGAACTTCAGCTTCGGCCAGCCATCCCCGCCGTAATTTCTCGAGAGGAATGCCCGATAAATAAGGCTTGATATCGAGGATAGGCGTTCCGTTGAGCATATCAATGCCACGGACACGCAATGAAGGTCCCTCGCGGCCGAGCAGTTCTACCACTGTGAAGCCGATCGGATTTGGCCGGCGCGGCGAGCGCGTCGCGAAGACTCCGTGAGGCCGATTGTCGGATGGCGGAGTGCCCAACAGTTCGAGCCGATCTTGCGCAGAAAGACGGTCGAAAACCCACAATACAATCAGGTGGGAGAATCCTTCGATATCGGTGAGGCCGGGTTCGAACTGGGGAAAAACTTCCAGCACACCCTCGGCATTGTGCTCTGCGCCCAGTCCTTTCGGCACCTGTTGTGTGTTCTCATAGGGGCTGCGGACCTGGCCGATTGGTTCAAAGGAAAACATAGTGAGTCACCGCAAAGAAATTCTCGCACGCCACGTTTGATCCTGAAGCGATTCTTGAAACGTCTGTTGCCGCAGTACTGAATCGGTAGTCGTCACCCTCAGTTTTTTATGAACAAACTTTACGTTCGCTTGACGAAACTCTAGGTTACGCGATGCAACGTCGTTTTTGACCGCTCGCATCCCAGCACCTTAGTCGAGTCACCGAGCGAGATTCATCTTTTCTCTTCGCAACGCACAACGGTCCACGTGTGTTCAGGGGCAAGAAACGCAGTGTGACCCGGCCGGCGATCTCGTTGCAAATCGCAGACGATACCAAGGAGCACTTTCATGACCCAGAAAGTTATTGTGGCATTGTTCACGGTTGTTTGCCTGTCCCTCGCAGTGGCGGCCCAGGAAAACCGTTCCGAGATCAGTCTCCAGGGTGGAGGAATCTTCAACAAGGGAGTTACCGGAAACGGTACGTCGTACAGCGCGACGGACAGTGGTGGCGTTCTCGGCACGTATCGTTATCACTTGAATCACTGGATGGCGCTCGAAGGAGCGTACGGGTACAACATGAACTCGCAGAAGTACTCCGGTGCCTCCGGAGCATTTCGGATCCAATCCGGGATTCATCAGTTCACCGGGAATCTGGTGTTGAATCTCCCCTCGCAGCGTCACTCGCGGTTGAATCCGTACTTGCTGGTTGGAGGCGGTGCGCTCCTGTTCGCGCCCACGAGCAATCAGTTCAACACGATCTCGCAAGCGCAGTCGCAAAC